>Ga0268282_1000006_pt1 | contig 285683 bp, 245 predicted proteins | sample saktaG_12_FD_190133 | JGI IMG/M metagenome (GOLD analysis project Ga0268282, IMG submission 190133) | Saline water microbial communities from Sakinaw Lake, British Columbia, Canada - sak_2011_5_24_120m | ecosystem: Environmental > Aquatic > Non-marine Saline and Alkaline > Saline ...
CCTTTTTTCTTATCAGGAAGCTATGAAGTCATTGGTTTCCCGGCATTTCTTACTGTGGCTGCTCAAATTTATCCTCCTTATTAATATTACGGATAAGCATGGGAAAAGTTCAACTGAGGGAAAAAAAGCTATTTTTGCTTTGTCAGTTCAAATACCATAGCGCCACCTGTTTCTTTATAAACATCCTCCTTAAATTTTATTACACTTTGCCCGAGTTTTTTATTTGAAGCGAATATGATTACTGCTTAAGCTGTATGATGACTTTGTGTGATACGAATTCACTGTTTTTGCCTTGTGGTATTACAAATCTAAGGTTGCCTTTATTGATCTCTGCCCCTTCCAGGCTCTCAACTGTTTCCGGGTTCACTGTGCCCAATTGATAGGTGTTTCCGGCCAGGCCTTCTACGATAAGCTCGAATTTTGAACCTTCCCTGTGGAAAGAAATGATTTTTAGGCCCTTATTTCTGTCTCCCACTTTACTATCCTGCAGCAAAGGAAAGATTTCGAAAGCCGGGAGGAAAGATATTTCTATCTGTACGGAGTCTATATTTACAGGAATATTTAAGAAAGGTTGGACAACCTGTGCAGCTTCAGAACATTTAAAATCAAAAGGGTGTCCGTCGACAACAAGGGACTGGATATGAGTTCCTGCTCCAAGTGCAGGTGCGAACCAGAGCCTGTATTCTCCGGCGTCTCTTGTTTTAACAAAAACTATGATTTTATTCTTGTCTCTCCTGTAGTCGAATGAAAAGACGGCTTTTCCTATCTTAAAATTGTCAATTGAAACATGGTCCCAGCAGGCCGGAAAATGTGGGGCAAAAGAGACGGATCTCTCCAGTGCATTGCCTTCAAGTCCCAGCAGTCCGCGAACAAAAGGAAGCACTGCTCCTGCTGAGGAAAAACCCTGTTGAGACACAGCCTCCTGCGGCCAGACATTATGAGTGCCTGAAAAGACCTCCGTGATACAGCCAAGTGCGTTATCAAAAGTATGTCTTGCTGTAGACATAAGCAGGCTGTAGGCCTGAAGAGGCATGTGGTGTTTGTAAAGGGCCGTAGTCACCCAGCTTGTGAGAAAAGGCCACACAGCGCCGTAGTTATAATTCAGAGGCTGGAAGTGCTTACTGTTCACAGAAATGCTTCGAATTCCCCAGTCCGTTGCCAGTTCGGCTGAGCTTATTCTTTCGAGTGACTTTAAACTTCGCTCCTCTGTACCGAAGTTCCACATCAGGCCAATCGAGTTCCATGGAGAGATTTCCTTGACGTGTTCGCCTTTTGCATTAAATGCATATGCATAGAACTGGTTGTCTTTATCCCAGAACTTTTCGTTGAATGCATTTAGGGCTTTCTGATAGTGATGTTTTGAATCCGCAGCATAGGATTTTTTGCCTGCAATGGCAGCAAGGTAAGGCATGGCATAAGCTGCCCGTACCCAGACTGCAGCTAAATATATGTCTGTTTCTATTCCTGTCAAGGCTCCGTATTCAAGCGCACCAAGGCCTGCTTTTTTGTTGTCCATCAAGCCGTCATTATTAGCATCTGTGGAGAGGCACCACTCAAAAGCTCTCTTTAGGGAATCCCAGCTCGTTTTTATAAAATCTGTGTCTCCGCTCATTTTGACATATTCATACATGGCGGCAATGTAATAAGGGGTTGTATCTCCATGTATATATCCATAGTGATAATCGTTCCACCAGTCGATATATCCTGCTGCCTGTGAGAGCTCATGGGGCATTTTCCCGTCCTTTCGCTGCCATTTCTGTGTAAAAGCAAGAGCATCCCGTACAAATGGATAAACACCATAGCTCAAAAGGCTGAATGAATTTATGTAAGCATCGCCCCCAAAGAACCAGCCGAATCCGGGCCGGCCGCTTGTTCCGGATGCTCCCAGGCCGGCAACCATTCCTTTTCCAAGGTCCGGATTTTCCACCATGAGGTTGTCAAAAGCTACTTTTGCCCACGAAAAGGCTAGGTTCAGCTCTGCGCTTGGTGTTTGAACGCGAAGTGTATTTTTGTGAAGATCACGGTAGTATTCCAGATTCTTCCTGTAGGATTTTTCAGGGTTTGTTTTCAGGTTTTCATAAACTTTAAGGACTTTCTCCTGAGGACCCTTGCCGCCGGCTATAATAATTGGGATATAGCTGTTTTTGACTTTCAAGGGATCCTGAATCTCGATTTTAAATTCGCTGGGTGTATCAGAAAGCATGTGTGCAGGAGTGTAAGAAATTCCAGAGGCAGCAGGGCTTCCGATTATCCCATGATTTTTTCCTGTGGATTCCGATATGATATAGGCCTTTAGCTTATCATCCCAGTAAGCATACTGACCGCCTATTCCTGCAGGCCACATCGGCTGCAAAACAGGCAGGAATCCGCATACAATGGTGAGCGGCTCTATTGAGTCTGCCTTCAGGAGGATAATTGCTCCTGCTTCCTTAATAGGTGTTATGTAGATGGCTTTTACAGTAAAGGATTGATAAGTGAAAGTCAGGGTTGTTGCTTCGGGAGAAACAGATATATATCTTACAATATCTCTGCCGTGGATGAGACGTGTGGAGCCGGATGTTAAAAACGAGAACTCAAAACTGCGCAAGAGCTTGAGAGGATAAGCCCATGCTTCAAAAGAACCGCTCTCGTCCGCAAGAATGGCGAATTTTCTGCCGGCTTTATTAAAGGGAGTTCCTGGATGGGCCAGTCTCTGGAGAGCCATGTCATTGGGCTCTATCTTAAATTCCGGTACAAGTCCCTGCTGTGCATGCAGTACTGCAAGGATAAGAAAGAAAAACAAGCTGATTATGGCCACTTTTTTAATTGCCATATTGTGCTCCCTTTTTTTCATCTTTTTAGAGATTATCATCAAATCTGCTGACAATGTAAAGAAGAAGGAAAGAGCTGAAGAATATTATCCTTAAGTTCGAAGATAGGAGGCACCGTTGACATCGATGATGCAACCTGTCAAGAAATCAATTCCCTCAGAAGCCAGAAAAAGTGCTGTGTTGGCCACTTCGCTCGGCCGTGCCACCCTTCCCATGGGGCTCTGGTTGCGGATCTCCTGGCCATGGATTCCTTGAAGGATAGGGCGGGCCATATCCGTTTCAACAAAACCTGGAGCGATGACATAGACGAATATTTTATGAGGCGCGAGAGCTTTAGCCAAAGACTGACTCATGGCATTCAATCCTGCCTTGCTGGCTCCGTAACAGGGAGCGTCAGGCTCTCCTCTGAAAGCGCCCCGGGAAGAGATGTTGATAATCTTCCCGCCCCCATGGTCAATCATATTCCTGGCAAGCAAGAATATAAGGTTTGCCGGTCCAATTAGGTTGGTCTGTAGTGTTTTGTTCCATATAGCCTGCCATTCATCATAAGTGGAGTCAATAATCTGGGCTTCTTCATACATGCCCGCATTGTTGATCAGGATGTCGATACGGCCTGCCTGAGACAATACAGAATCCACCATCGTCTTTGTGGATTGGGTATCGGTCAGGTTTGCCTGAACGATAAAATGTCTGCCATTTTTAAGCCTGGCCAAAGTTTCTTCCGCAGCTTGCCTGTTTTTATTGTAATGGACGATGACTGTGGCCTCGGCTTCTGCAAATTTCAAGGCAATAGCCCTGCCAATGCCCCTAGAGGCCCCGGTGACAAGGGCAATTTTGTTTGAAAGATTTATGCTCATTTTTACCTCAATCCCTGAATTTAGAAGATGAATCTTGCCTTTCCTTATGTGCTGGTTCTTCTTATATCCCAGCAATTAACACACCGGTAACAATCGAAATATATCCATGAGACGCATGGATGTCAATAAAATTCAGTGAATATACCTAACACATGAAGAGTTGTGCTATTTACCTCTGTTTTTCTCTATGTTGGATTTTCCATCATCTATTCGTTTTCTAGATTTGGCCTCTCGATTTCCACCAACAGATTATTACTTGAGCATATATCTATTCTCTTCTTTTATCGACTCATTTCACTTTTCCGGCTAAATGAAATGAATATGAGAGAGCATTATTAACCTGAATTATTCATAAAAATTGCTGATAAATTATATCAATAAAAACATGCTTTAATCGTTCTCCATGAAACCCTCAGAACTAGTTTATCCTATATCATATCGATAATATAATTTAAATTTATTATCAGCAATTTTTACCTTTCAGGCGAGCCGATCTTACTGCATCTGCTTCGTTACAGGGCATTTGCGGTGGACAACCACAGCTGCATACCCTGTGCTTCGCATCTGCAGCAACCTCGACTCGTGAATAATCCAGGTTGAGTAGTTTTCGATGAAAAGAAAAGATACTTAAGTCTATACTTTTTATAGCAATTCATTTCAAAATGGTTTAATAATAAATTGTGAACATTAATTTTCCCTTCGACCCTCTTAAGAGAGCTGCTGAGGTTGAATCGATTGTCATGCAGGGGGATAAAAGGCTGTATTACAGGTTCAGGCCTGCTCCTTATTACGGGGGGATAGCCACGGCGGATGCTGTAGGGTGCTCTTTTCTCTGTGCTTACTGCTGGAATTATAACAGGAACCTGAATCCTGCACGCTTCGGGGACTTTTACACACCTCAGCAGGTTTCCTCGAAACTTCTTAACATCGCCCGCAGAAAATCTTTTAACATGTTTCGGATAAGTGGTGCCGAGCCAATATTGGGGGAAAATTCATTGAACCACCTTATCGATGTAATTGATATAATCTTCCAGAACAAACCCCATTCAGTGTTCATCCTTGAGACAAATGGATTTATTCTCGGCTGCCGGACGGACCTTATAGAGAAGCTTAAATTTAAAAATCTAAGGATCCGTATTTGTCTGAAGGGAGTAGATAAGGAATCTTTTGAGCTTATCACCGGGGCACGAAAGGATTTTTTCCCATATCCCTTCAAAGCCCTTAAGGAGCTGGAGATACTGGGGATAAATACATGGCCTGCCTTAATGGGAGATCTTTTTTCTCATGATGGAATACTTAAATTAGAAAAACTCCTTGAAGACTATAAAATCAATGCCCAGCTCGAGCTTGAATCCTTGGAAGCCTATCCTTTTGTGCTTGAGAACATGAAAAGAAGAAAACTTAAAATTTTTCCTTTTCCTACATGTCTTTGATCAAAGCTACAAACTCCATTGCCCTATTAAACAGATTACGAGCTTCGGTCTTGGTTATTAAACCCGCAATGTCATAAATGACCTGATTTCGTTTATTCCTCATTCGGTCGAAATAAGTAATCAAATTCTCATGCTCCTTGCCCATTGCCAGAATCATAAATGAAAATGTGTTCTTGTGGCTTTGGGCACTTGTTGGGCGATAGCCTTGCGAGAACATATAGGCTCGCGAGGCCTGCAGCACAGCATTGTAAGCTACGGCGAATCCCCAGTCCCAATCTTCTGCCATGATCTTTCTTGCCGTCTTTAAATCTCGCTTGGCTAGTTCGAATGCATGAGTGATTTCGGCCCTAGACACATTCTCCTTGCGAATGCGGCCCGCCTTCAGTAAGTCCTCATACATTGTCGATGTTCCCCACAATGAATATGATTTTACTATTCAATACTCTATCTAAAAAACCTCCTTTTTCCTCGCGCCGGTTCTTGAACTCCCGCTGGTCAAGTAGTGTGTAATTCACAGCTCGATCCAAGTGTATTTCTGCTTGAGTAATAACACGGTGCAAGGTTAGTTCATCAACGTTTCCTGCGATTAGAAGATCCACATCGCTACTTGCTCCTGCTGTTTCGTTGGCCTGGCTGCCATAGATAAAGGCTATTTCGATCTGATCCGCTATAGGGGCGAGGGCTTTACGCAGCACATCGGCCAGGCCGGCCGTTTTTGTAATCAGACTCCGCAATTCGTTAAAAATTGGGCAATCATGCTTCACTTGATAATCCACTTGGCGACCATGCGCGATTCTCGTGATAATTCCAGCTTCAGTCAGACGCTTAAGTTCACGTTGGACAGCCCCTTGTCCCACTCCGGTCATTCTGGCTATCTGTCGGAGATAAAACGATTCATCGGGGTGGGAAAAGAACAATGCCAAGACTTCACGGCGGACCTTGCCAAATAAGGCGGAAGAAAGATTTTCATGTTCTATCGTACCCATATCGAGTTCTATCGTACCCTTTATGGGTTCATTTGTCAAGCCTGGATACCGAAATATCGCCGCCGTATCCTGCTTCAAGCATTGAAACGTAATTAAAGTTGGACTATTATAAGGCTAGCCTACTCTAAATGAAAAATAAAGAATTAGCCGTTATTTTTTCCAGGATTGGTGATGCCTTGGAAATTAAGGGAGAGACAGGATTCAAGGTTATCGCTTACCGAAAAGCTTCCCGTATTCTCGAGGATCTAACAGAGGATATTGAAGATCTCAAAAGAGTTATCGAAAATGGGTCGTTCGCACGATTATCCGACCCTGGGGAAAAAAGGTGGAGAACATCAAAAAAGGCATTAAAATCTATGAAAATGTTAGGAGAGAGACATGTTTGATCTAGGGAAGGCGATTCAACAGTGGAAGAAAGCTTTATGGAAAAATGAGGCCCTAAAACAAACACCCGCAAACGGACAGGTCAACCGCAGTGGCAAATCCCCTCTCATTATGCCCGATCTGTTCTGGAACACCATCAAAATAGCCTTAAGAAGGATTAGAAGACAAAAAGGATACTCATTTATCAATATTGCCGGCCTTTCCATAGGCTTAGCCTGCTGCATCTTCATTCTTCTGTGGGTGCAGCATGAATTGAGCTATGACAGATTCCATGAAAATGCAGACCGTATATTCAGGGTACTGCGCGTATGGCCCGAAAATAACGAATATGGCCCTGAGGGGCCCGGCCCCCTGGGTCCTGCCTTAAAGGCCGATTATCCGGAGATTATCAATGTCGCTCGACTCTTCAACCCTCCCGTGCGGCCCCTCAAACATGAGGATACTGTTTTTCATATCAATGCACTCGGAGTCGACTCATCATTCCTGGAAATTTTTTCATTTCCATTCGTACGAGGGGATGAAGAGAAGTCTCTTGAAGATCCAAAATTTATCCTTCTCACCGAAGAAACGGCTGAAAAATACTTTGGTGATGAAGATCCCATTGGCAAAATTGTGATGTATGAATGGTGGAGTAGATGGCTCGAATTTCATGTCACTGGGATTATTGAAAACGTCCCCGCGAATTCCCATCTTCAGTTTGATGCGCTCATTCCCTTTGATTTCGTGACGGCTTCCGGAATGGCCATCGATAGATGGGATGCCGTCGCCTATCATGCCTATGTTCAACTGGAGAAGTTGACAGATTGGAAAGCTCTAGACACAAAAATTTCCGGTGTATTAAAAAAGTATTCCTCCGACTCTTCAGCCGAGATTCACCTGGAACCTTTAACCAGAATTTACCTCCACAACTATTTTGGCGGCGGCCCGATCACCTATATCTACATATTTTCCATCATCGGTATTTTGATCCTCCTTATCGCCTGCATCAATTTCATGAACCTCTCGACAGCACGTTCCATGACCCGGGCTAAAGAAGTGGGCTTGCGAAAAGTGGTTGGATCGAACCGCCGGCAGCTGATTCAGCAGTTTTTAGGGGAATCCACTGTCCTCTCTTCATTAGCCCTTGGAACGGCATTGGTTTTGGTCCAAGTTCTGCTTCCTTCTGTCAACCGAATCCTTGGGACATCCTTAAGCATGCATTTTTCTCTATCGGATATTTTGATGTTGATCAGCATCGCCTTGATAGCCGGGCTTGCAGCGGGAAGTTATCCGGCTTTTCTTCTCTCGAGTTTTCGTCCTGTTTCAGCCATTCAAGGAACGAACCGGTTGACAGCCAAACGGTCCACTCTCAGAAAAGTTCTGGTAATTTCCCAGTTTGTCATATCTATAGCTCTGATCATCTGTGTCATTTTCGTCTACAGACAGCTTGATTTCATCAGGAATAAGGAGCTGGGCTTCCAAAAAACACACATCCTCACCCTGACTATGGGAGGATCATTCTGGGACAAATATGAGACAATCAGGCAGGAAATGCTTTCGAATCCACGGATCCTTTCAATGACACAGACAAATTTTTCTTTTCCATCAGGGTATGGGGCGAGTCACGTCTGGTGGGAAGGGAAGGAAAACGACGAAAACATTTTCATGTCTGTCCGTTCTGTCGACTTTGATTTCCAAAAAACCTTTAGCATAGAGATGGTCAAAGGCCGGTTTTTTTCCAGAGAATTTTCAACAGACGTTCTGGAAAGCTTTATCCTTAATGAAAAGGCCGTGGAATTTATGGGCCTCGAATCTCCAGTTGGAAAAGCCTTTTCCTGTCAAATCCCCTTCGCTGAGGGAAAGGGGAAGATCATTGGCGTCGTTAAGGACTTTCACTTTCAATCCCTTCACAAAGAAATTCAGCCGCTGATTGTCATGATCCATCCCTATTGGATATCTCACTGCCATTTTAAAATTTCTTCTGAGGATATGACAAGCACTCTCGCTTTCATCGATCAAAAACTTAAAAAACTCGTTCCCGAGTACCCTTTTGAGCTGCATTTTCTCGAAGAAGACATTGATCGACTGTACAGAACAGAACAGCGCACCGGAAATCTCATCAGGTACGGGGCGATTCTGGCTATTTTTATCGCCTGCCTGGGACTTTTCGGACTGGCTTCTTTTTCAGCCGAACAGCGCACCAAAGAAATCGGGATACGCAAGGTCTTAGGAGCCTCAGTATCAGGAGTGGTCATTTTCTTTATAAAAGAATTCACCAAGTGGGTCCTTCTGGCTAATGTGATCGCTTGGCCGGTCTCTTATTTGGTCATGCGAAAATGGCTGCAAGGATTTGCCTATCGGACGCAGATGGAGTGGGAAGTCTTTGTCCTTTCTGCCATGCTTGTGCTTCTGATCGCCGTATTTACAGTAGCCTTCCAGGCAGTCAAGGCAGCCAGATCCGATCCCATCAACTCTTTGAGGTATGAATAAAAAATTGGGGCCTGTCCCCAATTATTTCAAAATCACAACCCGCAGGATGTTAGGACGGCCTCCCTGGCAAAAAAAACGATACATGCCGGAACTGCTCGCGAATCATTTCAAAATGATTTAATAATAAATTGTGAACATGGAATTTTCTTTCGATCCTCTTAAGAGAGCTGCTGAGGTTGAATCGATTGTCATGCAGGGGGATAAGGCTGTATTACAGGTTTAGGCCTGCTCCTTATTACGGGGGGATAGCCACGGGGGATGCGGGCGGTTCCGCGGAATACAGCTAATACTCCAGCATAGAGACGGCCTGAACACTCCTTTCTCTGGGGGAAGCTTTGAATAGCCCGAAATTTGAAATAGCCGGCGTGTTATTGGATTTTTTTATAACGAGTTGGACCCTGTCCGACTGAACAGGGGGAATGCGCAATATCCTTTTGTATCCGATCGTTGTGCCGCTTGCCAACCGCGTCCATTCTCCGTTTACGCGGCCTTTTATTTCAAACTCCGAAATTCTTTGCCCGAAACGGATCGGTTCCTGGATCATAATCCGGTCGAACAGCACCAGCTTTCCCAGGTCGATTTCCAGGGAGACTTCTCCGGCTTGGTCATCTGCCGCCCAGTAGGAGTCCAAATCCTCATCCACGATATTGGCCGGAGCGAACTTTTTATCCCGCTGCCGAAAATTGGCCGCGTCGACTGATTTCCCCGAAGCCAGATTAGTTGCGAATGTCTCATCCAGAACCGACCGGAACTCCTTTAGCGCTTGGACGTCATTTTCATGAAACAATCCTCTTCTGTCAGGAGGGATGTTGAGCAGCAAGACCCCGTTTCTGCCCACGGATTTGTAATAAACATCCAGGAGCTGCTGTGTGGTTTTAACACGGTTGTCTTCCTTTTCGTGGTAAAACCAGCCGGGACGGATGGAAGTGTTGCACAAAGGAATCACCCAGTTTTTCCCGTCGGGGTCTCCTGAGTTCAGATAACCGATATCGGCACTTCCGACAACGATATTTGCGTTGTTTATGGTGGACCAGTTCGTTTTGCCAGCGTATCCTCTCTCGTTGCCGATCCACCGGATATCAGGGCCTGCGTCGGAAAATAAAAGCACGTTGGGCTGTAACTCTTTTATCATCGCCCATGTCTCGTTCCAGCGGTAATAGGTGGTGCGGTCGATTCGCCTTTCTTCTCTGGCCCCGCCATAATATCCTGTTCCGCCGTTTGCCCCGTCGAACCAGAGCTCTGATATTTCGCCGTATTCGGTGAGGAGTTCCTTGAGCTGGTTCCGGTAATATGCGATGTATGCCGGGGTGCCGTAATCGGCATGATTTCTGTCCCATGGAGAAAGATACAGGCCAGCCTTGAGGCCGTGCCTCCGGCAGGCATCCACAAATTCCCGGACGATGTCGCCCTTCCCATCCTTCCAGGGGCTGTTTTTCACCGAATGCTCCGTAAACTTTGACGGCCACAAACAAAATCCGTCGTGGTGTTTGGCCGTCAATATGAGCTGTTTCATGCCCGCGTTTTTTGCCACGCGTGCCCATTGGTTCGCGTCGAAGTCAACCGGATTGAAGATCTTGGGCGACTCATCCCCATATCCCCATTCTTTGTCTGTGAAGGTGTTGACCGTGAAGTGGATAAACCCGATAAACTCCATTTTTTGATATTCGACCTGATTTGGCGTCGGAATGACAGGATTGGGTGCAATGTCTTTTGGCTCCTGCCCGCATGAAATCAGAAGGAAGCAGAATAATGCGACAGATATATTAAAAATACGAATCATTCTCATTTGTTCCTCCTGTATATGTTTGTGTATTTTATACTAAAGGAACGTTTTTTCAAATTCAAAAGGGAATCTGATTTGCTATTGTAAGAATCTCTCTTCCTTCGCTTTAATGCCCAGCCGCAGTCAAGACAGGATGGCCCGGATCTTGTCAGGCCGCTCTTACTGATTCTTGGACGAGCGCCGATTCGGTCAGGCGTGTAGCCAGGAGCAGGGCGGCGCCCATCGCTCCGGTGAGGATGATGAGGGGAAGAGTCATCGATCCTGTGCTTGGTGACTTGAGTATGTCCATTCCGATGATGAAGGCGATTCCTGAAACCTGCCCGGCGAGGAGCAGCAGTCCGTTCGACGTTCCCTCCGGAGCGGGGTAGGTGATCTCCGCCCCGTACTGGAATCCCAGCGGGCCGGAGGCGAGAAGGAAGGCGCCGAGGATAAAGGCCGAGATAAGTAGGAGGGGATAGCTTGTGGCGAAGGTGATTCCAATGAGGCCGGGAATCGCACCTCCGAGGGCCAGCAGAATGAAAGGGATCCTCCTCTGCAGGCGGTCGGAGAAGGGAGGAATGACGAGCGCGCCGACGATTCCGCCGATCACCATGAGCCCGCCGATCAGGCCCGCCTGCTCGATCGAGAATCCGCGCGGACGCACGATGTCTTCGATCCAGGTCGTGACGGCGTTGAACAATCCCAGTCCGATAAAAAAGAGAACGAACAAAAGGATGAACTGACGATTCCGAAACACGCTCTTCAATCCGTCAAAGACGAGTGACCGTTCTTCGGGCCCCACAGGCTCCGGCGGTCGTTCCCTGGCAAGGACGGCAAAGACCGCTGTGATCGCCATCGAGACTGCGCCGTAGATCATCAGTGCTGTCGGGATGCTCGATCGTTGTACGAGCATCGGGGTGACGGCGAGGCCGGTGAAGATGCCGGCGTAAATCGCGAGCGATCCGAGCCCGGCGGCGGTCGCCCGTTCGCGCATCGGAAACCAGCGGCCGGCGATCTTGGTGATCGCGTTGAGAATAAAAGGCTGACCGACGGCGATCCCGATCTGTGAGACGAGAACCCAGGTATAGTCGGCGGCGAAGACGCCGCGTAGAAGGCCGAAGAGTCCTGTCAGCACCACGCCGATACCGACGCCGACACGAATCCCGTAGGTATCGATCACCCATGAGGCCGGGATCGACACCACGATGAACACGATCATGAACACCATGGACAGAAGTCCGATCGCCAGGTCGGAGACACCGTAGAAACCGGCCGCCTCTCCGGTGATCGGGGCGAAGCTGATCCACATGAGCTGGTTGATCGCGACAACCAGCATGAACACGCCGAGCATCACCCAACGGTATTTGAACACTTTCATTGATCCATCCATCATCCCTCCTCTCTCCGGAATCGGTGGAACCGGCGAATCCGGGAGCCCGGCTCCCCGGCGCCTCTGTCCGAATGCCTCATCGCCGTCATAAAACCGGGCACGTTTTTTTTGAACCTCAAAGACACCGGATATTTTCCGTCATATCAGCTGATACAGGCTTGAAGTGAAATTATCACGGCCTATATATCCTTGTCAACGCGTTGGCGTTATTCTGGTGGTGGCTATTTGATTCTACAGCAGTTGGAAATCAATCATTTGTAGATGAAATTGTAAATAAGTTGGGTAAAAAGGTTAGATGTAGAGAAATAATAGGAAAGGAAGGTTCATTTGTCTTAAAAAAAACAAAAGCGCTATGAAAAAAAAGAACGTTCTGATATGATTGCCTAAACCCGGAGATAATGAGGAATAAAGAATGTCTTTTCTGAGATCTTCCTTCTTTAAAAAATATCTATTGCCGGGCTTTGTCTTCCAGTCGGTCACCATAGCCGGAGGATACGGTACCGGGCGGGAACTGGTGGAATTTTTTCTCAACTACGGACCACTGGGTGGGCTTTTGGGGATGTTGTTGGTCACGACCCTGATGTGGTCAATCATACTGGCCGTATCCTTCGAATTCAGCCGGAAGTTCAAAGCCTACGATTACCGAACCTTCTTCAAGAAACTGCTCGGGCCTTTCTGGTTCCTGTTCGAGATCATCTATGCCGTACAGATATTTCTCGTGCTTGCCGTAATCGGATCGGCTGCCGGAATCATTCTGAGGGATAACTTCGGAGTCCCCTACATGGTCGGCGTTCTCATCATATTGGCGGCCGTGGGTTTTTTGACCTTCAAAGGAAAGGGCCTTATCGAAAACTTCCTCTCTGTGTGGTCCATCATCCTTTATCTCGTCTACGCCGCCTTTTTTGTGGTTGCCCTTATTAAATTCGGCCCTCTCATTCAAAATAATTTCGCATCCGGAATCATTCTCCCGAAATGGGCGTTGGGAGGATTCAAATACGCTCTCTACAACTTAGGCACTGTGCCCGCGGTCCTTTTTTGCCTGAACCATATCGAATCCAGAAAAGAAGCCATCACAGCAGGAATTTTGGGAGGATTTATCGGAATTATCCCCGGGGTGTTGTTTTTCGTATCTGTTGTCGGTTACTATCCGGGAGTCCTGCCGGAAGAAATCCCCGCTGTCTTCCTGTTGCAGAAGGCCGGAGTTCCGGTGTTGTTGATCGCCTTTCAAATCGTCCTTTTCGGGACGCTGATCGAAACGGGCACAGGATTCATCCACTCTGTGAACGAACGAATCCGATCCACACTTCGGGAAAAAGGGAAGGAACTCTTGCGCTGGCAGCGGCCGTTGGTCGCCGTGATCATGCTGTTGACAGCCTTTGGCATCTCAACTTTCGGGTTGGTCGATCTTATCGCAAAGGGCTATGGGAGTGCCGCTTGGGGATTTCTGATAGCCTACATTATCCCGATTTTGACATTGGGAATCTACAAACTGGTTAAATCAAGCATTCTTCCTTGACAGAATATTTTTATTTCCTTTAATATTTTTAATGTAGAAGTTGAAAGAGCCCAGATTTAGCAAAAATGAGTAGAAATCTCATCAAAACAAAAAATGAAATTCCTATGTTTCTGGACATCGCCGCAGATACTGTGACGGCCTTGGATATGAAATTGGAAGTTGAGAAGGATGATATCATCGTTTAACCTGGATTATTCACGAGCCGAGATCCACCCCCCATCCTAGCATTAATGGATGAGAGGCGTGACCCATGTAGCTGTGGTTGTCCACCGCAAATGGGTCACAACGAAGCAGATGCAGTAAGATCGGTTCGTCCGAAGGGTAAAAAAAGCATCGGCATTTTTTATGAATTGTTCAGGCTAATAAGGTTAACTGGAGGTATCATGGTGAAAAAAGAATTTATTTTATTTATTGTTATTTGTCTATTCATGTTTTTGATAGCAACGGAAATTTCTTATGGCCAAGAAAAACTCAAGGTTTATATTTCCGTGGATATCGAGGGGATTGCAGGTGTGGTAAATGGGGATCAGACATCCTCATCCGGGAACGATTACGGCATAGCCCGGAAGTGGATGACCCAGGAAGTCAATGCAGCCATTCGGGGAGCTTTACGAGCGGGAGCCACCGAGATCGTGGTTAACGATTCTCATGGATCCATGCGGAACATCATCATATCGGAGCTCAATCCTGAAGCCTATCTCATAACAGGTTCTCCCAAACCATTGAGCATGATGCAGGGGATCGATGATACGTATGATGCGATTTTTTTGATCGGGTACCACGCACGTGCCGGGTCCAAGGATGGCGTTTTGGATCACACTTATTCTTCAATGTCCGTCTTTTCAATAAAAGTAAACGGAATGGAATTGGGAGAAGCAGAACAGAATGCATTGATCGCCGGGTGTTATGATGTGCCGATCGTGTTGGTGACGGGCGATCAAATCGTTTGCGGCCAGGTGAAAAAATCGCTGGGGGAAGAAGTCGAAACAGCCGTAGTCAAAGAAGGCATAGGAAGGCACGCAGCAAAATCCTTAACGCCAAAAGCGGCGCAAGCACTGATCGAGGAAAAAGCCAAGATTGCACTGGAAAACAGGAAACGCATCAAACCTCTTAAGTTCCAGCCTCCGTATCGTTTTGAATTGACCTATCTTCGTTCCTACATGGCAGATGCTGGCGAGCTTATCCCTCAGGTCAAACGCACGGGGCCGCGAACCGTCATGTTTGAGACCAATGATTATATCGAGGGATATAAATTGTTCTGCGCATTGATAGGCCTGGCTCTTTGATCAAAGGGCAAACTGAAGTAACTGGAGAGACCCACACTTAAGGATGTTCTGAAAGCCAGAAGTTTGATCAGGGATTACCTTCCGCGGACTCCTCTATATTCCTATCCCCAAGTCAATCAACTGTTGGATGCAAGGGTGTATATCAAGCATGAGAATCACCTGCCAACCGGGGTGTTTAGAACAAGAGGAGGCATAAATCTCATACACAATCTGAACCGGAAACAAAGGGATAGAGGGGTGGTAACCGTTTCCACCGGAAACCACGCCCTGTCGATCGTGTATGTATCCAATCTGTTTAATGTTCCTGTCACTGTTGTGATGCCCGAGAAGTCCAATCCGACCAAGGTCAAAGCTATCAAGAGCATGGGTTCTCAAATCGTTTTTTTGGCAGTATTTTTGATGAATCCAGGGATTGTGCCGAAAAGTTGGCCGGGGAGAGACGTGCCTGATTCATCCTTCCGGCGAATGAACCGGATTTAATCGCGGGAGTCGGAACATACGCCCTGGAAATTTTCGAGGAAGTCCCTAACCTGGATCTGATAATTGTTCCCTTGGGGGGAGGGAGTGGCACCTCTGGTTGTTGTATTGTCAAGGAAGCGGTAGACGCAAAACGCATCATTGGTCATCCAGCTTATGACTTCGAAGTTTATTCTTTATCCCCATTATCCTGTAATTTTTACTGACATTCTCTTTTTATTTTGCATTCTTCCTTGACAGGATTTTTTTATTTCCTTTAATATTGTTAATGTAGAAGTTGAAAGAGTCTAGATTTAGCAAAAATGAGTAGAAATTTCATCAGACCAAAAAATGAAATTCTTATGTTTATCCGGCTGAAAGATTACGCCTATGGAGTGACAATCAGAGATCAAATAAAAAGGCTGACAGGAAGAGAGTATTTGTATAGCACGCGTTACACAACTACAGGAGGGATAAATACGGCCGCATGCAGGCCTATCTTTGGTTGTGGATGCAGATATTCAAATCCCTTCCCGCCTTTCTGAAATTTATACGACCTGGACTTTTATCATGTTAAAAAATTTCCTAAAGATAGCTTTCAGGATTCTGAGAAAAAACCATATTTACTCATTTATCAATGTATTAGGCCTCGCTCTGGGCATAGCTAGTTGCATTTTAATCTATCTGTATGTGCAGAATGAATTAAGCTATGACAAATTTCACCATAACAGGGAAAGCCTCTATCGGGTGTACATTACCGAGGATCCTCCTGAACGTGATGCCTTTTCATACGTTGAAGCTCCTTGGAACCTTGCGGAAGCATTGGAAACTTCTTTTCCTGAAATAAAGCGAGCCGTTCGTTTGGTTATACGGTCGGATGTCATTCGTTATGAAGATAAGAGTTACACACAGCGCTACCATCTTGTGGATCCGGATTTTTTTGAGATGTTCACTTTTCCGCTGCTCAAGGGCGAAAAAGGCACCGTGCTGCAAAACATCAGTTCTGTCGTTCTCTCCGAGAGCTTCGCGAATAAAATTTTTGGCAATGATGATCCCCTGGGCCGGCAGCTTTCGATTAAGCTCGGCAATGAGTTTCATGATTTCATTGTCAGCGGTATTGCTCAGGATGTTCCTCCCAATTCCAGCATTCGATTCGACATGCTGATCCCCATCGATAATGTGCACAAATACATCAGCAACCGGGCGCTGGATAATTGGTTCAACGTGTTTTTCGAGACCTATGTGCTCATGGCCTATCCCCTAGAAGCTCCTGACACCGAGGCAAAACTCCAAACGGTGGTCCGAAAGCACTATCCGGAGGAGAGTTCAGATATGGTGACCCTTCATTTGCAGGCCATGACCGATATTCATCTGGATCCGGATTTGCCATCCGGATTCGAAGGAACCAGTGATCCGTTATACTCTTATATTTTAATGGTTATAGCGATTCTCATACTCGGTGTGGCCTGTGTCAATTTTATGACATTATCGGTGGGACGTGCTGCCACTCGAACCAGAGAGGTTGGTGTCCGGAAGGTCCTGGGCGCCGTGAAATCTCAACTAATCGTGCAATTTCTGGGGGAAGCGGCTCTCATGAGTGTGTCTGCTCTTTTTCTTGGTGTATTACTCGTTCATCTGTTTCTTCCTTCCTTTAATGCCATGATCAAGAAGGATCTTTTTTTCTCCTACAATTTCTGGACATTTGCGTTTATGCTCGCTCTCATGCTGTTCGTGGCAGGCATCGCGGGGAGCTATCCCGCTATTTTTCTTTCTCGATTCCAGGCTGTCGAAGTCATGAGCAACAAACCGCGGGCCGCCGGTGTCAATCTGCTGGTTCGCGGTCTTGTTCTGGGGCAATTCGCCCTCTCGATCGGGTTGATCGTATGCACGCTTACAATGCAGGATCAGTTGCGCTTCTTGATCAACAAAGATTTGGGTTTTGATAAAAATCATGTCGTTGTGATCGAAAATCACAGTGCGCAGGATCAGAGTCGCCTGTTAGTGGAGCGCTTCAGAAATTCAGTGAAAACGCGTAAGGAAGTACTCGGCGTTTCCGGTACTTCCGCAGCTTTTGCCCGGGATTGGACGGTGATGGGTTTCAGGTCTGATGATGGTTCATTTAAACAATTTTACCAACTCACAGCGGATTATGATTATCTCGACACTTTAAAAATTGAAATACTGGATGGCCGGAATTTTTCAAAAGAATTCCGAACTGATGAGAGTAAAGCCATCATCGTCAACGAGACACTGGTCGATTATATGAACTGGGATTTTCCGATTGGAAAGAGCCTTCCCGGCAAAAGATTCCCTCCGCACCGTGTCATCGGTGTCGTAAGAGATTTTAACTTCGAATCGCTGCACAATGCCGTCGCCCCGGTCATCATTGTTCTGGATCCCACCACCCTTCTCAGGGGGATCAATGATATTTCCACTTCATATTCACCACGCTTGTTGAATTTTATAAACGTGCGGATAAGGCCAGAAAACATCCAGTCAACCGTTGCGATGCTCAAAAACACTTGGAAAAATATCGCTCCCGGACATCCCTTCCTATTCAGTTTCCTCGATCAGGATGTCCAGCAGCAATACCAAGAGATTCAACGATGGAGTGCGATCGTGCGGTATGCGTCAGTTTTTACCATACTGATTGCATGCCTGGGTCTCTTCGGGCTTGTCACCTTGACTGTCGCCAACCGGACAAAAGAGATCGGCATTCGAAAAATCCTGGGTGCTTCTGTGTCCAGTGTGGTTTTCATGCTCACGTTTGAATTCGGAAAACTTGTGATCTTGGCCAACATTATTGCCTGGCCGATCGCATTTTTTATAATGAGAAAATGGCTGCAAGATTTTGCATTCCGTACCAGCTTGAGTTTGGATAAATTTCTCATATCAGCTGTTGTGGCCTTAACCATCGCCCTAGCGACTGTCAGTTATTATTCCGTGAAGGCGGCACTCTCCGATCCTGTTAAGACCATAAAATATGAGTAGATCCGCAGCTTTCCCGGGATGTTCTTCACCCATAAAACCGCCTACATTTTGATCGCGAAGGGGAATATCCGGATAGAGAGGAGCAATTGGTGGCCGACACTAAACGGCAAAAGGACACTTTGTGGTCAGCAGAACAAAACCGGGATAATCTCCCCCTTTAAGGTCTCCTATAACCTGCGTTCATCGAAAAAAAGGGATAGACAAGATTTAAGATCACCCAATAGTTAATCCTGAAGGGCGATCGAATCTTTTGTGTCCCACTTGAGAGGCTCGGTGATATTGCCGTCGGCATCGACTTCGATTTCGCCTGTCTGATTTCCCTTGACAAGTTCCGCTTCATACACATACCGAGGGGTGTCGAGTTTGACGATCGTGCCTTTTTCCCCTCCTTTTTTTATCTCGGACCGGATCTCGGACTTTTCCAACCGCTTGATTGTGGCGTCTTGGGTATGCTCCCGGATCACTCGGGCAGCGGCTTCAGGAAGCTCCTCCATCGTTATGACAGTCACCACATCGATAACCGTGCCGTCCTCTGCCACTTCGATCTCCCCTCTGTCCGCTTTGAACTTGATGTCGTAGAGGGTGATCCCTTCTTCTTCTGCGACTTCCACAAAATCAATTTCGGCGTCTGGGACATTGACCTCGATTGCCTCAGCGACTGCGGCCGGGAGTTCCACTTCCGGTTTTGTTGCTTCTGCTTTTTGTATTTCTTGTTGTTCCCCTTGTTTCTTGCCCTCCTTCTTGGTGCATCCTGTCGACATTATCAATCCAAGGGCCAAGAGCACAACTAAACACAATAAAATCCATTTTGTATGGTTCATTCTCATCCTCCTTTTTAACTCTGGAAATAGATTATAGATTATTGAGGCGCGGCCAAAAAGTCAAACTGTTGTGAACAACCGTCAGAAAGCAAATCTCAAGACAAAATTTTCTTCCTTTGCCAATACTGCAGCTGCGTTTTTCTCTATAGTTAATGGAAAGATCAAATCGGGGGAACCGGTCCCGAAGTTCAGTTTATCGACAGGAAGCCTTGAAATGTTGGTCACCAGACAGCCGGATGCCGGATCGAATGGTCTGAATTTCTCTGTATTTCCGGCAGATATGAGTTTTTCCAACTGTGTCAAGTAGTCTAAGTAGGATTGATTTGATACGGACGGCATGGCCTTTCGGATTTGAATGGCCATTTCTTCCATCGACAAATTTTCGATATCGTCCTTCTTCAGCCTCATCTTATGCAGCATGATTCCATTGCCGAAAAATCTCCTTCCATACTCCTTAATCTGTCTTCGGACATCAATCGGGATTGTGAGCTCGATAGATTCTTCCGCAAATTCCTTTTGGGCTCCAACCAGTTTGTTGACGGCCATAGCAGATAAAACATCATTCGTTGAAATCCGAAAATTCTTCGATTCCGAAACTTTGCGGATCAAAGATTGGACATCTTTGCGGAGAATTTCATGGACCGCGATGGCAAATTGGCTGGATTGCTGTAATGGTTTTAAATCAAGTCCCTTGAAAGAGAACTTTTTGAGCGCCGTTCTGTGATGATGAGGTTTAGAAAATAGCTGTGTAACAGACGATTTGGATGGGAGCAAGGTGTGACGGGATAACACAGCGAGTGATGACAAAAAGAAAAAATAGCTATATCCATCTCCCGCCAGATGTTTCATTTTCGGTACTAAAATCATGCCGTTTTTGAATTGCGTGATTTTCAAGAGTAACAATTTTTTTGTATTGGGAAGTCTGTACTGAGAATAGATTTCCAATCTTTCTTTCTCGGTTGCAGGGATAGTGAACTTTCGGTCGACTGCCTCGACATCGATGAAGTCTTCTTCGGCATACTTCTCGAAGGATATGACCCCATCCTCGTATTCCCCGAACATCGGCCAGAAAACCGAGATGAGTTTTTTCAGGGCGCTCCGGATTTTCTTGATGTTGATTCCTTCCCTGAAATAAAAAAGAAACTCTATCGGGTAAATCCCATTCGAAAACAGCGCATCGACCTGCGAGATGCTGACTTTTTTCATCATGAATCCTGAGATGTTCAGAAATAATTATTAACAATTAATGCGATGTGTGTCAATTCATCCATAACTCCCAAAATTGCCGATAGAAACGGCGGGCGTGCAATTTGCTTTTTTTTTCATTATTACTAGCTAAAAAGGCTTAAACGATGGGCCCTAACTGTGAGTTTTTCTTTTTTATGGTTTTAAGTCGATTGTCCTCCTAAAGCAAAATTTCTGATTGATTCTGTTTGTCTTTATTCGTCGCTATCACATGATAACACCACTCATCTGGCGAAAAAAAATCCATCACCTCTATGCCTCCAGCTTTCCCTTGCCTAACTAGCAAGTCCCCATAAGGAGATAATGACGGCATCTTCTCCAACCCCGCCAGATCCTCTCCACTCGCTTTTTTGCCCATGTCATTTGAAACGTAATTAAAGTTGGACTATTATAAGGCTAGCCTACTCTAAATGAAAAATAAAGAATTAGCCGTTATTTTTTCCAGGATTGGTGACGCCTTGGAAATTAAGGGGGAGACAGGATTCAAGGTTATCGCTTACCGAAAAGCTTCCCGTATTCTCGAGGATCTAACAGAGGATATTGAAGACATCTCTAAAGAAAAAAAACTTCAAGAAATCCCTGGAATCGGAAGTGGAATTGCAAAGAAAATTGAAGAGTACCTCAATACTGGCCATATGAAAAAATTCGATGAGGCTCTCTCAGATATTCCGGAAGGCCTGCTTGAGCTTTTAAATATCCAGAACTTGGGAGGAAAAACTGTCCATCTGGCTTACAGGGAGCTTGGAGTGAAAAACATTGAAGATCTCAAAAGAGTTATTGAAAATGGGTCGCTCGCACGCTTATCCGGCCTTGGGGAAAAAAAGGTGGAGAACATCAAAAAAGGCATTAAAATCTATGAACATGCCCAAGAGCGCATCAATATTTTTGAAGCTGCAAACATAGTGGAAGAGGTGATCGATTATCTTAAAGAAGCTCCTCACATCGGTCGAATATCTTCTGCAGGTTCACTCCGCCGAATGAAGGAGACAGTGGGAGATATCGATATTCTTACAACTGGCAAAGACGGTGCAAAAATCATCGATTACTTCACTCAATTTCCCTTGGTGACTCAAATTCTTGCCAGGGGAAAGACAAAAGGGTCGGTTATGATAAGCGCTGAAAAAGGGGAACGCCAGGTTGATTTGAGGATTGTGGATGAATCAGAATATGGGTCTGCACTTCAGTATTTTACAGGCTCGAAAGCCCATAACATTAAACTGAGGTCCCTGGCCAAAGATATGGGACTGAAGATTTCAGAATACGGTGTTTTCAGGGGTGAGAAAAGAATTGCAGGGTTCAATGAGGAAGAAGTCTACAGGGCTCTCAACCTGGCTTTCATTCCGCCGGAATTAAGAGAAGACAGAGGCGAGATTGAACTGGCCTTGAAAAACAATCTTCCAAGGATAGTGGAATCCAATGATATAAAAGGGGACCTTCATGTCCATTCTCAATACAGCGATGGCAGTCTCTCTATTGAGGAGATTGCTGCATCCGCGAAAGGCCTGGGCTATAAATATATCGCTGTGTGTGATCATTCACAGTCGGTGAAATACGCCAATGGTTTGAGTCCAGAGCGTCTTAGGACCCAGATAGATGAGATCGACAGGATCAACAGGCATCTTAGGGGCATAAAGATCCTAAAAGGAACAGAAGTGGACATTCTCAAGGATGGTAGGCTGGACTTTTCGGATGAAATCCTTAAAGATTTGGATATCGTTGTGGCAGCAGTTCATTCAGGATTTAAAAGAAACGTGACAGAGAGAATGCTTAAGGCAATGGAAAATCCATATGTCACCATAATCGCCCATCCTTCGGGGAGGCTCATATCAGGGCGAGAAGGTTATGACGTTGACCTGGAAAAGGTCATCGAAGGAGCACAGAAGTTGGGAATTGTGCTGGAACTTAATTCCTATTATGACCGTCTGGATTTAAACGAATTTTACTTAAAGAAGGCCAAAGATAAAAACATAATGATCAGCCTGGGGACTGATACTCATCATGCCGGTGGGCTCGAAATGATGCGTTTTGGCGTGGGGATTGCACGTCGGGCGTGGCTTGAAAAGAAAGATATTATAAACTGCTTAAGCTATGAAGATATACTCCGTAGGTCATTCAAACAGAAGCCTTGAAAAATTTCACTTTTTCTTGCTAGATACTCATTTTTGTGATAAACCAAAAATGCCAAGAAGATGTCTTCTGCTTGACAAAATTCGTTTCAGCAGGTATGTAATATGACATTTTATAAGGCCGAAATAATGAAGTCAGAAAAATGACGAAAGCGAAGACTTAATCTGATAGATCAATGACATGAAAAGGAGATTTTAAAAATGCAGGATAAAATAAATGATTTAAAAAAAAGGATAAAAAACAAAATACCAGATTTAACCGAATCCCAAAAGATCATTGCCAATTTTATTGTTGAAAATCCGGAAAAATTTGCCTTAAGCTCAGTCAGGGAATTGGAAAAAGAACTGAAAATCAGCAAATCAACCATTGTGCGTTTAGCACAGATGCTCGGTTATGATGGGTTCAATGAGTTGAAATCCGAGTTTTTAAAAAAATTTCGATATAACCTTGGTCCTATCAACCGATACAAAACATTTTTGTCCGAGCCTCATGAGAAATTAAATTATATTCAATTGATTGCCGATGAATCAGTAATCAATGTCCATAAAACTTTACACTTAATTGATAGTGAGCAGTACAAGAAAGCCATTGATTTGTTAAAGAATGCCAATCATGTCTACACCATCGGGATGGGCATTTCGAGCTGCATAGCAGAAATCGCCACATATTTACTTACTCGTGTATCCATCAATTCCAATTTTATGCCACTTGGCACCCTAACGTTTGCTGAACAAATAATTAATATATCAAAAAACGACGTGATTTTTGCTTTCTCATTCCCGCCCTATTCAAAAGAAACAATCGAAGCTGCTTGCTATGCAAAAGAGAGAGCCATAAAAATAATTTCTGTGACAGATAAAGCCACAAGTGAAATCGTCCAGTACAGCGACGCATATCTACAAGTTTCCGTAGAAAGTATAACCATTTCGAATTCTATTATGTCTGTATTGGTGCTTTTGTATTCAATTATTGCACAACTCGGTGATGAATTAAAAAATAAGACATTAAAAACGATCGAAGCAATAGAACATGTGAGGAAAGAACGCAAATGAATCCATATTCACCATATTAAACACAAAAATCAGTAAACAAACGAATACGTCAAGCCCAACATTCACTTGACATTAAAAACTTTTTTTTATATTTTTATTGAGACAGTTGTTTCATCAATTATATAAATAGGGACAAATAGTGCAAAAAGGGCTCATTTCCTCTTGAACAACTCTCAATACATATTAAAAAGGAGGTGAGAATCATAGCGAGAATATCAAGAAAACAGAATTTTAGGTGAGGTATTACTTTGAGGTATTACTTTATTGTAACACCTTAAGGCATTGGAATTAAAAAAAGGAGGAAATATGAATAAGAAAATTTTCAAACTTTTATTGATTATGGTTCTGGCTCTAGGATTTACCTCCATCAGCTTCGCTCAAATAAGACAAGCGGGAACTATAAGCGGAACAGTCATGGATAATGAAGGAAATCCACTTCCAGGAGCCACCATCACTCTCTCTGGGCCTGCACTGATGGGTATGAAAAGCTATGTGACCGGCGAGGAGGGGAAATTCCGGTTTGTGTCTTTGCTTCCCGGCGAGTATGAAGTTAAGGTTGAATTGTCTGGCTTTAATACTTACATTAGAAAAGGTCTCCGTTGCAGCGTAGGGAAAACGACTGAGTGCAGAGTAAGGCTGACTATCAAAACCGTTGAAGAAGAGATTACAGTAACAGCTGAATCGCCTACGGTCGATATTGAATCTTCCAAAATGAGTGTTCACTATGACACCAATTTTCTTCTAAGTATACCCCAGGGTCGAGACCTCTATGGACTCACCCAGTCCCTCCCCGGGGCAATAGCAGCTGAAGGGGGTAGAGAATACACCAGAATGACCTCTATTCTGGGAGGATCAATTAGGAGTACACTCTACATGTTGGACGGCGCAATCATGAATGATCCCACAACCACATATGCTGCGGCTAACCTCAATGTCGATGTCTACGAGGAAATTGAGGTGGGGATAGGCTCCCTTCCGGCTGAAGTGGGGATGACCGATACGGCTGTTGTTAATATCGTTACCAAGACCGGTGGAAACAAGTTCTCTGGTGCGGTCAGCGCTTACTACACAGAAAGTGGTCTTGCAGAAGACCTGTGGTCAGAAGAGCAGATGGAGGCTCTTAATGTTGTTGCGCCCCAAAAGTATTCAAATTATCTGGATGGTTCTGTAAGCTTCGGCGGGCCAATTATCAAAGACAGGCTCTGGTTCTTCCTCAACGGACGCCGCATAGATTGGGCGCAAGACCTCCCTTATACCGCTTTTAACCGCATCGCAAAACTCTACGACACAAATCCTGATGCTTTTCATCCGAATGATCTCAAACCCTATAACCTCGACCATGACGACTGGTTGGGCTTTACCAAGCTGACCTTCCAGATTAACAAGAACCTGAGGTATATGGGCATGTTCCATTTCAACGATGTTTATGAACCTATTTACTCACTTAGGGCCGGTAGTTCCTATGCCTGGGGTTACACGGCTCTTGTGGATCATGAAAAAGTCTACACCACCTCTCATCACTTCAACTGGGTCCTGGATCAAAACACCTTCCTGGACATCAAGGGAAACTATGTCAATCGTCATTACCCGAATTTGGCACGACGTGAAACCGCCAATAATTACACGAGTTATGATAGAGCACAAGGTGTATATTGGGGAAATACAAGCTTGAGTGATGATTATTACCGTATAAGATACGGAGCTTCTGCTGCGATCACCAGATTCCAGGACGATCTTTTTGGTGCAAGCCATGAATTAAAAGCGGGAGTTGATTGGGAAGACACATATTACAAACGAGACAGGTGCCGCGGCTATGAACCGGGAGATAATCCTTACTACACGTACTGGAGAGACTTTGCTGCTCAGAACAAATATTACTACTCCAGTTCAGGAAGACAAGGCCGGCTGTATATTCGTCCCTATTCGTATCTCGGGGGCGGAATGGTCGGTGAAGACAACACCCGCCGCTTCTCGGCTTTTGCTCAGGATTCGATTGTAACCGGAAAACTGGCCATCAACATCGGTCTCCGCTTTGACTATTCTTATGCGTACGAACCCGAGCAAATCCGGCCTGAAATCATGAACTACAAGGTCGGACCGGAGTTTTTGAATCCTGCGATTACAGACCCCAACATCCTCCTCAAAGCCCTCAACGACCAGTATCACAACTATTCAAGCATTGATTACAATCAAGTTTCTTCCCTAGACCCGTTCACCTTTCCTTATAATAAAGTCGTGGAATTCACCACCCTCTCACCGCGAATCGGTCTCGTTTACGATCTGTTCGGTGACGGCAAAACAGCCCTCAAGCTCTCTTTTTCCCGCTACTACGAGCCTATCTTTTCAGGCAAATACAACGCTCCCCAGCCCTTCGGCGCCACCATGAGCTGGTACTGGTACGACCTAAACAAAAATGGATACATGGACCTTCCTATAACGAATGGTAAATATGGATCACCTGTTAATTCTCAGTATATAAACCCGAACGGAGACCAATACCGTTTGACAAGTTATAGAAACCAGGATCCCGATATCAAGTATTACCAAAATGTAAAAGCCCCGTTTATGAATGAGTTTATAGCCGGAGTCGAACACGAATTGATGAAAGACTTCAGGATAGGAGCCCAGTTTATCTACAAAGAGAATAAGAACATCACCGAGGACGTAGATGCAAACAACGGCTACGATGTTAATGCCACAGATGACCAGGGCCGTCCCATCTGGCTGCCTTATACTGTTACAGATCCTGGCTGGGATGCAGAATTCGGAACATCCGATGACCAGCAGCTTACCGTCTATGGCCTGGCTGATTATGCCCCAACTCCAACCTGGCTCGGTACAACCCCAGAAGGGCTTAAGAGGAACTACATAGCCGGTATCCTGACATTCGACAAAAGAATGTCCAACAGGTGGCAGCTAAAGGGCTCGATCATCTACAGCGCTTACAAAGGGAACGCGTCTCCCTCATACAGCGCTACAGAAGGAGAGAACACCCTTCTCGATAACCCAAACACGATGATCAATTACTATGGCCGTACCCTTTATGACCATCCCCTGCAGATAAAGCTCTTAGGAACTGTCATCCTTCCCTATGATTTCATTGTCACGGCGTATTTCCATCATCAAAGCGGAGGCCCCTGGGCAAGGACTATATCCCGTGTCTATTTCCCTGACGATGCCCCAGTGCAGGCATCCTATGCCTCCGATATACTGACTGAACCCGTGGGAACCCGAAGAAATCCTAACTACACCAATCTGGACATGAGACTGGAAAAAAGCTTTTCTTTTGGCGACTATGGGAAGTTGAGTCTCTATGCTGATATCTTCAACGTCGGAGCAAGAAAAACGCTCTCGGTCGAACGGAATCCAAACGCTTATCTTTATTTTTTTGAAGATCCGCCCGAGTACGAATTGGACGAAACCTATGGACGGATTAACAGTATTTCTGGAGTTCGCTCTGTTCGGTTTGGTATCAGGTACAGTTTCTGAAACAAGAAGGTCAAGAAATAATTTTTTGAACGAGAAAAAAGAGGGAGGGCGAAATCCCTCCCTCTTCCCTGCTGAAACTCAAGAAACAGTTAATATTTTTTTCAGGATAAAGCATCAGTCATTGCGAGTCAGAAAAGCGAAGCAATGCCATAAAAATAAGATGCCAATTATATCATTTTCCTTATGAGATTACCGTGCTCTATTCGGTCGCGCACAACTACATCAATAAGATAAAAGTGTATTGTCGCTTTACCCCCCCAAGGGGCATATACTGACTATAAGCTTCAGGACAAACCAAGAAATGAATAAAAGAAGGAAAAACATATTCAATTTTTTCCTATCTATCTTACTCCTCTGTTTACACCTATCCTGCGCTTCTTATAAAATCTTAAAACCTTCGTTAGACCAAAACAGCCAAAAATTTATGGACATAATCCGTTACATCATCATTCCGCAAGAAGCAAAAATTTTCAGGGAAATGCCCCCTGAAGACAGGGGCGAATTTGTGACGGATTTCTGGTACAGAAGAGACCCAAATCCAGAAACAAAAGTGAATGAGTTCCGCCAGCAGTACTACACAAGGCTCGCCATCACTGATAAAGCCTTCCGAACAGCAATTCCGGGTTGGATGACTGATAGAGGAAGAATCTTCATACTTCTAGGTCCTCCCACAGATGTCATAAAAAAAAGTATGGGGGATGCCACCGTAGAACCTAAGAAAGGAGTCAGGGAGCTCAGTTCTGACTTACTTGAGGAAGGGACATGGACAGAAAGACCGACAGAAATCTGGATCTACAACCAATATCCCGACTATTTCTCAGGACCCCTACGCCTTGTCTTTGTCGACTACGAAAGCGACGGCGACTATAAATTAACCACTGATGTAGAGGTCAAGCCCTTTTCCATGATGACTTACATCCAGAGCGACCCCAACCTGGCAAAATACCAATGGATAGGAGAAATAGAGAAAAACAAGTCTTCGCCTCAAATTCTCCCTTTTCTGGATTACTCGAAAGCCTTAGGTAAAATAGAAAAAGACAAGAATGGAAATTATACTGTTGACTGTTTTTTCGATGTTCCTCTGGAAAACATCCGTTTTCGGGAGGAAAACGGCCAGTACGAATACGATATTAACCTGAGTATAAAAGTGGAAAATGTGGAGACAAAAAGTTCTTACCAGGAAAAAAAAGAGAAAAAAGACAGCCTCTCTCTCGAAAATCTTAAAAGACACATCAAAGAGGGATATTCCTTAAGGGAAACGATAAGGATTCCTTTAGAGAAAGGGACCAACAAAATCTATTTTTCTCTCCGGGATACTATCCAGCAGAAGAGGCTGCACAAGTTGGATATCATCAAAATAAAATAATAAGGTTTGGCTCTCAGATCGTGTCTTCTTTCTTCATCTTTTCGATCGTGACAATAATATTTCTTACGGTAGGCACTTCAGGATTTTCCGGGTCCATTTCGATGAACGTATTAAAATACTCGAGAGATTTGTCAAAATCGCCCTTGTTGAGATAGGCATACCCCAATTTCATATAAGGTTTGGACCAATCTTTTTTAATCTGGATGGATAGCTCAAGATATTTGATTGCCTCATCAACTTTCTGGTGAGAAAACAGCATTTCAGCTACATTATAGGCAGCTACTTCATCTTCTGGTGAGATATCCAGAGCCTGAGTGAAATATTTCTGAGCCCTCTCAAAATCTTCTTTCCGAATATAAATTTCTCCCAATCCGGTAAAGGCACGCAAACTGGCTTGAGGATCTTTTTTATAATCGCCAAATTTTTCCATGGTTTTATTCAGGACCAGTTGAAACTCTGCCTCAGCCTTGTCCAATTCTCCCTTTTTGAGGTAACAGGTTCCGATGTTGAGATGGGCATGGTAAATCTTAGGGTATATTGTTATGAATTTCTCAAACACGATTAAAGCCTCATCATAATTTTTTTCTTTGAGGAAAAGATTCCCCTTGTCGAACAATTTAAAAGACTCCTCATCCGCCAAACTGGGAGCAAAACCCGACAATTTTTTAAGCGTAAAATCAATGGGGGAATTTCTCCTGAGCTGGTGGATATTCTTATCTATGTAAGAACTGATGTAACCCTCTTTTGTGACAGTTATTCGCCATTGGCCTGTTCCCATCCCTGCCACAGCAAAACGGCCATTCTTGTCTGAATAGCCCTCGAGTTTTGTGCCGTATTCCAAACTTTCAACAACAACCAAAACTCCTTCCAGAGGCTGCCCTTCCTCATCAACAACATTGCCATTAATCCTAGCCTTTCCCAAATGCTCCTGAGCAAATGTGGAAAGAACCACATAAGAGATAAGAAATAAGGTAAAAATACACAAGTTCAAGAATTTGTTTTTTTGGCTAAAGTTCATGCAAACCTCCTCTTTCACAATAAAAGGAATCTTTCCTGTGCCTTTTTTTCCCGGTTGTCTATTCAATAAATTCATGATCAAAAGGCTAGAGTTCAAACTCCATGACTTTTTCCAATTTTTCCTCACTCGTCTTGTTCTTGATAATAGCACGAAGTTGATTTTTTCCCAAACGAAGCTTGTCGAAATCTTCCTGCACCGACAGCATTAGAAAGAGACAGATGCAACTTTGTTTTCATGTCAATTGCAGGATTCTTTTTGCTCCAGGTGTATTCCCAGGAATTTACATCAATATTAGCGAGTTGGTTATCAACAGTTTTGAAATTGACAATTGCTGTTGGTTTTAGAGGAAGGTTCATTGTGTTGGATTTTGAAGGTTCAATAATCTTTTTCCGGTAAAAATATATCCTGTATTAATTATCTGAAACTTTCTCTGTATAATATTCAAAACCATTATAACTTCAAATGAATCCTTTTGTTGTTTGAATATAATTTTATCTTTTGTGTTTTTTTGTGTAGTTAAGTTCGTCAAATAATCTTCTATCCCAATCAATAGCAATTACAGAAAATATTCCTGGCTTTATTTCTCTTACAGCCATTACTCCTCCTGCAATTCAAACATATCTTTACTGACTCCACAAACAGGGCAAACCCAATCATCAGGAATGTCTTCAAATGCTGTTCCTGGTTCTATCCCGGAATCCGGGTCTCCAACTTCAGGGTCATATACATAACCGCATACTGTGCATACATATTTTTGCATTTTCTTTTCCTCCTTCTTCTTACTTTTTTCTTCGGAAATATAAGTTGGTGCTGTTTTTGGTGCTTTACCTTTTTTAACTTTATGATAGTAATCATAGGTCATTGGCATTTCATCATTGATAATCTCTGCATCTATCACTTTTCCAATAAAAACTATATGTGTGCCTACATCTAAATTATTTATAACCTCACATTCTAAATAAGCAACTGTATAATCAAGAACAATTGGAGAATTGGTGGCACCAATTTTATAGTTCACATCTTTGAATTTGTTTATATCTTTGCCTGACTTAAATCCAAAATGTCCGATGAATTTCATTGTCGCATCTTCTGACAAAATTGATACACTAAAAACTCTGCTTTTTTTGATAAACTCGTGAGTGAGATTACCTTTGTTTATACTAACTGCAATAGTCGGCGGTTCTGAAGTTGACCTGGAAAAGGTCATCGAAGGAGCACAGAAGTTGGGAATTGTGCTGGAACTTAATTCCTATTATGACCGTCTGGATTTAAACGAATTTTACTTAAAGAAGGCCAAAGATAAAAACATAATGATCAGCCTGGGGACTGATACTCATCATGCCGGTGGGCTCGAAATGATGCGTTTTGGCGTGGGGATTGCACGTCGGGCGTGGCTTGAAAAGAAAGATATTATAAACTGCTTAAGCTATGAAGATATACTCCGTAGGTCATTCAAACAGAAGCTAGGAATATGAAAGCATTCACGGAATAGACTGTATTGGCTGGGAAGCAGGGATTCGAACCCCGATTCCATGATCCAGAGTCATGTGTCCTACCATTGGACGACTTCCCAGCGACTTTGACATGATAATAAATAATCCGAAGATTTTCAATACATTGTACTCGTTTAGTACGTTAGTGACACATTGTTTCTGTGATTTAATAACCATTGTTGATAATATTCATAGGGAGTTAAATAATCAAGTGATTGATGGGGTCTGATGGAATTATAAATATATGCCCATTCCTCCAACTGCTTATTGTGATCCTCTTATTTACGGCGAGGCACCCAATTCTCGATGAACTGCTTGCTGCCAGCCTCTTGTTCTTCAACCAGAGCATGGAAGATAGCCTTCAGGTGGTAGTAGGGAAGAGTGCCGATGATCATCCGGTTGTTCAGGATCATGGTTGGTGTTGACCAGATACCATGTGCATAGAGGTCTGATGTTTTCTCGTATTCCATCCCAGTATTGATGATCTGCTGGACGGTCTCTTTGGTTTGGCGATCATTGACGGCTTCTTCAATCCCATATTTCCGGGCCAGTTCATCCCGCCACTCTGGAGAACGAGCTGACCTGAAATTGACGAAGATTTCATCGTGGACTTGGAGAAATTTCTCTGGATCATAAGCAGCCATGTAAGAGAGTTCGCACGCTCCTGGATGGAAGTTCTTATCGACAACGCTGTTACATTGGGCATCGAGTGGAAAAAACTGGAAGGCAATATTGATTTTTCCTTCGAATTCCTTTTTCAGCTTATCAAGCTGCTGGGTCAGGTACAGACAATCTGGGCAGAGGAAATCGACATATTCGATGACAACAAACACTCCATTCTTCTGTTTATATTGTTTTGTTAAAAAAATAGTAATTTAATGGCTAATAAAAGTACAACAATAATGAATAGACTACGAATCCACACGTTACCTTTTTTAATGGCTAACTGTGCACCCAAGAATGCACCCAGAGACATGGAAAAAGCCAATGGGACGCCTACTGAAAAATCAATGAGCCCGTGGTAAAAAAAGAATACACATGCTACTAAAGAAGAACATACATTGAATATCTTGGTAATAAATGCTGACTGAAGGAAATTAAAGCCAAAAATTACTAAAAAAACGTAGCTGAGAAGAGTAACGTAACCTCCACTGAAAAATCCACCATACACGCCAAGAATAAGAATTGAAAGGGTACCAATAGCGAATTTCCACTTTGAAATTTTTCCATTCTTTTCTTTTAGGCCTAAATCTCTTTTTAAAAGAAAGATGAAGGCAATAATGAAAATAATAATCGCAATTATTCTTCTTAAAGTATCCTTATCGATGGCCAAAACAAGGTTGGCTCCTATGAATGATCCGCACAGAGTGAGAATGGAGAACAAGACAAACATCTTATACATCTTATGCTGGGTTATTTTTATCTCTTTTCTGAACCCAACCGCTCCAGAGATGCTTAAAAAGATGAGGGCAAACATATTTGTGGCAACAGCATTCTTTGAAATCATTCCCAATGAAATAAGCAAAGGAACTGTTAGTAATGAGGTCCCGCCAACCGAGACACTGAAGATACTTACGACAAAAGAAATGATACAGACTACGAAGATGTTAATTACATCCATTTACAGATGCCTTCTCTTCTGTATTATTTTTTAGGCTTCGCCCCCTGGACTCTCACACTAGCGATAAAGGTTGATAAGTTTTTCAGTTCCTCTTCCGGTATATTAAAATTTTCTACAACTGTTTTTACTGCCGGATCACTGCAGATGGATTCATAAGGGAACATTGTCTCCTCAACCACTCGTACATCTTCAAACCCAGCTTCTTTAGCGGTCTTTAAGTATTTATCCCTCATGATTGCCCCTGAGACACAGCCGATATACGCATCTTTAGAATTTTTTATGCTTTCAGGAAGCTCCCTCAACAGGACGAGATCAGATATCATCATCCTTCCACCCGGTTTCAGAACTCTAAATGCTTCCTGGAACACTTTCTCCTTCTCAGGCGAAAGGTTTATGACACAGTTAGAGATGACCACATTCACAGAATTATCAGCAGCAGGAAGATATTCGATCTCGCCAAGTCTGAATTCGACATTCTCGTATCCCCCTTTTTCTGCATTTTCTCTGGCTTTATCAATCATCTCAGGAGTCATATCAACTCTAATTATTCTCCCTTTCCTGCCCACTTTTTGTGCAGCAAGAAAACAGTCAAAGCCTGCACCTGCTCCCAGGTCAAGAACTACCTCACCTTCTTTTAATGAAGCAAGAGCGACAGGGTTGCCGCAGCCAAGCCCTAAATTTGCACCTTCAGGAACAACTTTGATATCTTTTTCGGAATAACCGATTTTTCTACTAATATTCTTGGTCATATCAGAGCTGTCACAGCACGAAGGCTCCAGACAGCAGGATTGGTTTTCCTTCTTTGATATTTTTGCATATCTCTCTCTTACCATTCTTTTTACTTCTTTTGTTCTCATAACAAGTCACCTCCAAAAAAAAATTTTGTAGCTTATCATTCAGAAATCTCTTTCATCAACGGAGCGAGCAGGTTTTTTATCATTCCTGCGAATTCCTGGGCTTTAATGAGGGACAAGCAACAGATTTTCCCTTTCTTTTCCATAGTAATCACCGCCAACTTATCTCCAGGCCGAATGCCGACCTTCTCCCTCAGCTCTTTGGGAAGTACCATCTGGCCCCTTTCATCCACGCTGACCACGGCTTCGACCTTACAACACTCCATCCTCATCTCTGTTTGTCCAGAACAACCTTGTTTACTCTTCTTGTTTGCCATGATGCCACCTCTCTTTTTAAGAATAAGTATAATATTCAGTATATTCTGAATATTCTGAATATTCTGACTTATCTTAATATACAGTTTAAGCTTTGTCAAGCTTTTTTTGTGAGTTGCTTCTTAACCGTTAAAATAATTTATGCGATTTATGAAACACAGAGAATTCGTTTTTTCTGTCGTGTATAAACTTCACTATTTTAATCTGCCAACGTTCTGGAATGAGCTTATCACAGATAAAACAACGAGTTCATACAAAACTTTGTTCCAGTTTCTCCAAGTTTAGCGTAGGGGGCCACACTGGGGGATGAGTGGAGCGAGGAGGGTGTGCCGCTGCGGTATAATAGGTTCAACACGGGGACGGGGATTTGTGTACCGCCTGCAGTGAAAGAGGTTGTACGGGAGGATGAGTGGCGTGAGGACAGGAATATCCTGACCCAATCTAACCTATTTAAAAAGCAGTTTGACAGTAAATAGTGATGGTGATAATATTTTGCATCTGATGAAAAAACCCTGGGTTCATTTGAGCTTTGTGTTTATCCTGACATTAGGTTTTCTCTATTTTTTCTTTAGAAGTGTCGGATGGAAAGAGGTCCTGAATTGTTTGACTGATGTCAACATCATCATTTTTGTCGTTGTTATTCTTTTAACACCTTTACACTTCCTCACCCGTGCAATCCGCTGGCAGTATCTCCTAAAGCATGAGAAACGCGGTGTGACTTTATTCAACAGATTTGCAGCTAATGTGATCGGTTTTACGGTTACTTTTGCTTTCCCTGGAAGATTGGGAGAAATAGCCAAGCCTTTATATTTAGCTAAAAAAGAGAACATGAAAAAGGGATTTGTCCTTGGGACACAGGTTGTTGAGAGAATTTTTGATATTTTAGCCATGTGTTTTCTATTAGCGGTTTTTCTTTTTTTTAAGTCTTATTATGCGCCCTACTTCAATCCAGATAAGGAGACCTATTCCATTTTGACCTTTACGGGAATAGGTGCAGTTGCATTTGTTGCTTTTATTCTCATTTTGATTTTTTCTATATATTTTTTCAGAGATAGGACCCTCTCTGTTATTGCACGCATCCTGAAGCCTCTGCCGCAAAAAGTTACCAGTAAAATCCATGTACTAATTGAAGAATTTATAGAAGGGCTGAAATTTTTCCATTCTATTGGGAATATACTTATATATATGCTCCTTTCTGTTATTGTCTGGCTTGGGATTACCTTTTTTTTCTGGATGTTTTTTTTCGCTTATCATGTTTCTGTTCCTTTCTTTTCTCTTATACCTTATATGTTCCTGACAATGGTTGGTGCCTCTATTCCAACTCCTGGAATGGTTGGAGGATTTCACTATTTCAGCAAGCTTGGCCTAACTTCTTTTTTTAATGTTGATCCTAACTTGGCAGTTGGAATGACAATTGTGATGCATGCGCTCCAGCTTGTAGTGACTTGTATAATTGGATATGCTATACTCTGGAAAGATGGGATTTCCATGTTTCAGATAAAAAAATTAAGAGAAGAGAGTGAACAATGAAGTGTCCATATTGTGAAAATCCGGAAAGCAAGGTTATTGATTCACGGGAAAGCAAGAACGGCATTACTATTCGCCGTCGGCGTGAGTGCCTTTCCTGTGAAAAAAGATTTACGACCTATGAAAAGATAGAGGAAATTCCTTACATGGTTGTAAAGAAAGATGGAAGAAGGCAGCGTTTTGATAGCCAAAATATAATGCGTGGGCTGCTCAGGGCCTGTGAAAAAAGGCCTGTTCCTGTAGCAAAACTGGAAGAAATTGTGGAAGAAATCGAGTTAAAACTCCAGGAAAAACCCGATAAAGAGATCGCTACTGCTGAAATCGGACAGTATGTTATGAGCAAATTGAAAGAACTGGATAAGGTAGCTTATGTAAGGTTTGCCTCTGTTTATAGAGAATTCAAGGATGTTTTAGAATTTAAAAAAGCATTAGAAACTCTTTTAAAAGAGAAATAAAATAGCCTCCCGGGAAATAAATATTATAGGGACAGGGAATACAAACAGAAGATGGGAGATATTATGTTATTGAAAAAATTTTATGAGAATAAATGTGGGGAATAAATATGGAGAAAAAAATAGCCGAAGAGAAAAATAACAATGACGACCCGCCGGAAGATATAATCGGAGAAGAAGGGCAAAAACTCAACATCCCCAAGCATCTGCCGGTACTGATGTTGAGAGATATTGTTATTTTTCCTTATATGGTTGTTCCCTTGTTTGTGGGTAGAGAAAAATCAAAGGAAGCTATTGAGCATTCCCTTTCCTCTCACCGGATGATTTTTCTCCTGACTCAGAAAGACATAGAGACGGAAAATCCAAAGAGCGAAAATGTATATGAGATGGGAACAGTTGCATTGGTCATGAGAATGCTGAAACTCCCCGATGGAAGAGTAAGAATTCTGGCACAGGGCCTTATAAGAGCCAGATTGGAAGAGCTTGAAGAAGATAAGCCTTATTATAGGGCCAGAATAAGTGTGATTCGCGAATTGGAAGAAGAAAAAAAATCTATAGAAGGTGAGGCCTTAATCAGGAATGTCCGCGATGGACTTGACAAGGCTTTATCGCTTGGGAAAAATATCCCCCCTGAAATCATAATCATTGCAGCAAACATCGAGGAGCAGGGGAGGCTGGCTGACCTTACCGCAGCTAATCTGGATTTAAAAATTAAAGAAGCTCAGAATCTTCTGGAGATGATTAATCCTTTCCAGAGGTTGAAAAAATGCTATGAACTGTTGACCAAAGAAATTGAGCTTCTGGATGTCCAATCAAAGATCAGCACCGAGGCTAAAGGCGAAATGGATAAGCTCCAGAAACAGTATTTTCTTAGACAGCAAATAAAAGCCATCCAGAAAGAGCTAGGTGAAGGTAGTGAAATTCAGGAAGAGATAAAAGGCTATAAGAAGAAATTAAGAAGGTTAAAATTATCCGATGAGGTAAGACAGGAGTTGGAAAAACAGATCAGTCGCCTTTCCCAGATGCATCCGGAATCAGCGGAAACCGCAGTGGTTCGCAACTATCTGGATTGGATGTTTGCTCTTCCCTGGAACAAACGCACTGCCGATAATCTGGACCTTCGCAATGTCAAAAAAATTCTTGATGAGGATCATTATGGCCTGGATAGAGTTAAAGAAAGAGTCCTTGAATATCTGGGTGTGAAAACTCTTTCCAAAAAGATAAAAGGCCCTATTCTTTGTTTTGTAGGTCCTCCCGGAGTAGGGAAGACTTCTCTCGGCCGTTCAATAGCAAGGGCACTTGGGAGGAAGTTTATTCGCATTTCCCTGGGTGGTGTGAGAGATGAAGCAGAAATCAGAGGACATAGAAGGACATATGTTGGAGCAATGCCGGGAAGGATTATACAGGGATTGAGACGCTGTGGTTCTAATAATCCTGTATTCATGATGGATGAAGTAGATAAAATCGGGGCTGATTTTAGAGGTGATCCTTCATCTGCACTTCTGGAAGTGCTTGACCCTGAACAGAATTTTTCTTTTAGCGACCATTACCTTGGTGTCCCATACGATCTGTCCAAGGTTATGTTTATCACTACCGGTAATCTTCTTGACCCTATCCAACCGGCCTTCCGTGACAGGATGGAAGTTCTCCGCCTTCCGGGTTATACAGAAGACGAAAAACTTGAGATAGCTTTCCGCCATTTGGTCCCAAAACAAATTGAGGAAAACGCCCTGAATAAAAATTTGATTTATTTCACAAAGGGTGCTGTAAAAAAAATTATTTCTTTCTATACAAGGGAAGCAGGAGTCAGGAATCTTGAAAGGGAAATTGCCTCGGTGTGCAGGAAAATAGCCAGGAAAGTAGCCGAAGGCAAAAAACATCTGACCAGGATCACATCCCAGAACATCGAAAGATACCTGGGCCCGCCAAAAATATTCAGGGACCAGCTGCAGAAGAAGAATCGTGTTGGTGTGGCTACTGGTGTTGCATGGACTGCTGCTGGAGGAGAGATACTTTTTGTGGAAACAACGAAAATGAAGGGAAAAGGGAACCTTACTTTGACTGGTTCCCTTGGTGATGTCATGAAAGAATCTGCTCAAGCTGCTTTGAGTTATGCAAAATCTAATTCTAAAGGGCTTGGTATAGACAGCCAGATTTTCTCCAAAAATGATTTCCATATACATATTCCAGAGGGTGCAATACCAAAAGATGGTCCCTCTGCAGGAGTGACTATGCTGACTTCTTTAATTTCTGTCTGTGCTGACAGAAAAATCAGATGGGATGTAGCAATGAGCGGTGAGATTACATTACGTGGTAGTGTTCTACCGGTGGGGGGAATTAAAGAAAAAGTTCTGGCGGCCCAGCGGTCCGGAGTGAAAGAGATGATTTTACCTCTGGCTAACAAGAAAGATTTATTTGATATTCCAAAAAAAATAATGAAAGAAATGAAATTTGTTTTTATAGAAGATGTAAATGAGATTATTAATGCTGCTTTGGTGAAAGATTCTGGTGATTAAACCTGAACTTCGCTATTCTAATCAAGTGTGTTAGTTTTTCTTTATGAAACTACAGGGTTTAAAAGAAAAAGAGCTTATTTCAGAACTGAGGAAGGAGTTTTCTGTATCGTGCCCGGAATTGACAGTTGGTATAGGCGATGATGCCGCTGTTATTAAGGCAGGAAAAAGCTCTTTTATTATCACCAAAGACCTGCTTGTTGAAGATTTTCATTTTGTCTCCTCCTTTCATCCTCCCTATTTTCTTGGCCGGAAAAGTTTAAATGTTAACTTGAGTGACATAGCAGCAATGGGCGGTGTGCCCAGGTATGCGCTTCTCGGGTTGGGCTTGCCAATACAGATAGAGCTGGATTGGCTGGAAAAATTTTTCGCAGGACTGAAGTCAGCAGCAAAAGAAGAAAAGGTCATTCTTATTGGAGGAGATATTTCCCAGGCAAAAAAAATTACAATATCTGTAACTGCTGTCGGAGAAGGGAAAAACATTTTAAAACGAAGTGGGGCAAAACCGGGACATCTTCTCTTTGTTTCAGGCACTTTGGGTGATGCCAGGCAGGGGCTGCTGCTGGCAAGAAAAGGATACAGTATTGGAGATGATAAAAAAGCAGATACGCTGCTAAAGGCTTTTCTGGACCCTGCTCCTTGCGTTTCGCTTGGATGCGAACTTTCCCATCTTATGTTGGCTTCTTCCATGATAGATATCAGTGATGGTTTATCTGTAGACCTGGGCCATATCTGTGAAGAAAGCGGGTGTGGTGCTGAAATATATTTGGAAAAATTGCCCATCTCCACTGAACTGCGTTCCATGCAGAGAAGGGCTTTTTGGTATGCTCTCCACGGTGGAGAGGATTATCAACTTCTTTTTTCAATCCCACCGCAGCAGATCGATTCAATTTCTAGACTGCAAAAGAGATTCAGGATTACTCAGATAGGCAGGATAATTGAGGGGAAAGATGTTTTTATAGTGGATAAAAGCGGAAAGAGGAAAAAATTAATGGAAAATGGGTATCAGCATTTCAAAATGCGGTGAGCCATATCTGATTCAGGACGAAAGAGGCTAACTTTGGAGGAAATTACCTTCATACAATACTACCGAGGGCCCTGACTGAAAGACTTTCTCTTTTTCCCATTCTACTGTTAGGTTCCCCATGGATGTTCTTACATTCACCTTTCTTTCCGTCAGATTTTTAAGGATGGAAGCTACTGCAGCAGCACAGGCACCACTTCCTGAAGATAGAGTCTCCCCTACACCTCTTTCCCAAAAAAGGACTTCGATTTCTTTTCTGTTTGAGACTCGTATGAATTCGGCATTTATTCTCTTTGGAAAGAAAGGATGGAATTCTATTTCGTATCCTATTTGATGCCATTCGATTCGAGCAGGGAAACGGTCGAAAAATATACCGCAGTGGGGATTGCCGAGTGAGACTAGGGTAATATGGTGGACCTTTTTATTGATGGAGAGTGGATAGTCGATAATTTTTTCATGAAAAGTTCCATCATCAAAAGGAATATCTTTGGAGCTTAAATGGGGAATTCCCATTTCAATTTTAATGTCAAAGAAATTGTCTTTCCGTTTGAGGAGTTCACTTTCGCGATTTCCTACGGTTGTTAAAAAAGTGATTTTGGGAGACTCGATTTTTTTTTGATAGTACAAATATGCTGCCGCACATCTCAGGCCGTTTCCTGATACTTCTGCTTCGGTCCCGTCAGCGTTGAAAATCCGGAAGTTGACGAACCCCATGTCTTTATCCTTGACAGATATCAACAGCAGGCCGTCGGCTCCGATTCCTGTATGCCGTGCGCATATGCGTCTTGCAAGAGTAGCTTTTTCTTTAATACAGGGATTTTCTTCTTCGTCAATTATCAGGAAGTCATTGCCTAGTGAATGAACCTTGGTTATTTTCATTCAGGTATCCTTAAAGTAACGATGAATTCTTGTGCTTGCCTATTACTTTCCCTGCTGATGAGCAGCATTATTGATTCTCCGGGAGAAGTTTTTTTCAAAATAGATTCCAGTTCTTTTGCGCTCCTGACTCTCTTTCTATTGGCTTCAAGAATAATATCTCCGACTTCCAGGCCTTCTTTTGCTGCCTCGCTGTAACGTCTCACTTCGGTTATTATTAGGCCTTCTTGTGTCTTGTAACCGTAGCGGTTTGCCAGGCGGGGAGTTAATTCCCTTACTGATAAGCCTATATCCTTTCCTGAAGAGGAAGTTGTTTCCTGTTCTTTTTCGGATTCCAATTCTGCGATTTTTACTATGTAACTTTCTTCCTTGCCATCACGGATAACTGAAAGTTTAACTTTTGTACCGGGCTTGATATCGGCAATTTTAAACATCAGGTCGTTAGGATTTTTTACAGGTTCGTCATTAACTTTAATTATCACATCGTAGCGCTCAAGTCCGGCTTTGTCAGCAGGAGTGCCCTGTTCAACCTGATTGATCATGACTCCATTTCTTGACTTTAGACCGAGATTCTTTTTTGTTTTTTCATCAATAGGATAGAGTCCTCTAACTCCCAGATAGCCCCGTATTACTCTTCCATTTTCTTTCAGTTGTATGACTACTTTTTTTGCCAAACTGGAGGGAATGGCAAAACCGATCCCGATATTTCCTCCAGTGGTAGTTGATATCAAACTATTAATACCGATGACCTCGCCCTTGGTGTTTACTAGAGGACCACCGCTGTTTCCGGGGTTTATGGCAGCATCGGTCTGAATATAGTCCTGGTAAGTCGGGAGGTTCATTCCTGCACCAAGCTGTCTGCCTTTTGCGCTGACGATTCCGGCTGTGACAGTATGTTCAAAGCCTAGAGGATTTCCTATGGCAAGAACCCATTCTCCCGCATGTAATTTTGTTGAATCTCCAAGCTCAGCATAGGGCAAATTTTTTTCATCAACCTTAAGTAATGCCAGATCGGTGCTTGGATCAGTGCCTACAATCTTTGCAGTGTATTCATTTCCCTGAAGAGTAGTAACGGTGACTTTAATAGCTTTCTCTGCGATGTGATTATTTGTGATTATATAGCCATCTGTGCTTATAAAGAAACCTGACCCCCTGGCCGAAGAGCGGTATTCCTGTTCTCTCTTGGGGGGAGATCCAAAAAATCTATCCCAGAAATCATCGAAAAAGAGATCATCTCCAAAACCGCTAATCTTCCTCGTTACTACCTTCTCGGCTTCAATTCTCACAACGGCAGGGCTCACTTTTTCAGCGATTTTTGCAAAGTCTAGATTTTCTCTCGGCTGGGAAAGCGAGGAAGCATATAGATTAGCAGATGAGTTCTCTAAGAAGTTATCAGGCGAATTTTTCCCAGGGGAATAAACAAGAATCAGGCCTGTTATGATTATTCCGAGCACGAAACTTAATAAAGCTATCAGTGGAGTTTTTTTCATTTCTCTACCTCCAAAAGTATACTTTAAAGTACCATAATACTATTAAAAATTCAACCAACTTATCGGGGACGGTTCTATTTTTTTCCCTTACCTAGTTTTAATTTCTTGATATTTCAGAGAAAATAGAACCATCCCAGAAATATGGTAAAACTATCAAGAAAGAGGAAAAGTTGCATAATGCCGACTAACTACTGATTGACTACCAACTGCCGACTGTATACTGATGACTGCCTACTGAAAAACTGTACCTGGTACAAGTAAATACGTACCTGGTACATTTTTCACTGCCTCTGCGTTTTTTATCTTTCGACTGCTGATTACCAACTGCCTATTGGCTGCAGGATAAGTTTGAACTTTTTTGTCTTCTATTATATTATCCTTTACTGCTTACCTTTTAAGATTCTGGGTGTTAAGGCCAAATGAGAAAAATGGGATATCACTTAAAAAAGGGAATTCTGATTGTTTTTGAAGGTATAGATGGGACAGGAAAAACTACTCAAGCTGAAATACTGCTGGACAGGCTTCGAAAGAAAGATTTTGAGACAGTTTATTTTCAGGAGCCTTCTATGGGTAAGTGGGGCCGTGAAATTAAGAAAAAGGCAGCCTTTGCGAATTCAATCACGCCAGAGGAAGAATTAAATCTGTTTCAAAAAGACAGGAGAGAAAATGTTGAGAAAAACCTGAAGCCTGCTTTGGAAAAGAGAAAAATTGTTATTTTAGATAGGTATTATTTTTCGACCATAGCTTATCAAGGTGCAAGGAGGATAGATCAAGGATTTATCCGCAGCATTAACGAAGAGTTCGTTGTAATGCCAGATCTGGTTTTTATACTGGATGTTGATGTAAAAAAAGGCCTCAAGCGTATAGAGACGAGAAAAAAAAGGGACATCCTTTTTGAACAGGAAGAATATTTAGTCAAAGTAAGAGAAATATTTAAGAGTTTTAAGGGAGAAAACATTATTCATATAGACGGGCATAAATCTATAGAAGAAATATCTAATGAGATAGGAGCAGTCGTTTTTAAATACCTTGATTTTCTGTCAATATAATCTTAGCTTCTCGGGGACGGTTCTATTTTTTCCCTTACCTAGTTTTAATTTCTTGATCTTTTAGAGAAAATAGAACCGCCCCCCAAATATTCTGTCTACTGAAAAACTGTACCTGGTACAAGTAAATACGTACCTGGTACATTTTTCACGGCCTCTGATTTTTTTATCTTTCGACTGTCTACTGCCGACTGGCTGCTTGCTCTCTCTCGTAGATATCTGCTATATTCTAAGAGTAGAAATGAAAAATAAATTTGTCTTAAAGATAAAGAAATTCAGAATTAAAAAACCGAGCTTAAAAAAATTAAGAAATCTCAGCAGGAATAAATATTATAAAGGAGCTTTCCTGGCCTTTATTTTTTTATTGGTGTGTATTTTTGGAGCACTGCTTGGATTTTATGTCGGGGTTCTGCGGAATGTTCCTTCTATCTCTAAACTCGAGGAATATAAACCAAACATAATTACTTATATCTACTCTGATGATGGAGAAGTCATAGGAGAATATGCATTACAAAAAAGAATTGAAATCACATATGAAGAAATCCCCGAGGTTTTGAAGAATGCAATTATTGCAACAGAAGACCCGAGGTTTTATAACCACCATGGAATTGATTATAAGGGTATTTTGCGGGCTGTTAAAGAAGATATTAAGCTAATATTGAAACCGAGAAAGCTTCATGGGGGAAGTACTATTAGCCAGCAGTTAGTGAAACATCTTTTTCTTCATCCAAAACAGACTGTACGGCGGAAACTGAAAGAAGCGATTCTTGCCCTGCAGCTCGAAAGGAATTATTCCAAAGAAGAGATACTGACCATGTACTGCAATCAATTTAATCTAGGGCATGGTGCATATGGAGTTGAAGCTGCATCGCAGTTATACTTTGGTAAGAATGTCTCAGAGTTGAACCTTGAAGAATCGGCTTTGATTACCGGTATCTTCAGGGCGCCCACTTCTTATTCTCCCTACAGAAATCCTGACCTGACATTGCGCCGCCGCAATCATGTCTTTAACCGTATGGTCGAAGAAGGATTCATAACAGAAGAAGAAGCCGCTGAAATCAAGAAAGAGCCACTTAATGTTCTTCCTTTATACCGGGGAGATTCTGAATTTGCTGTTTATTTCAATGAAGAAATCAGAAGATATTTGTATGATAATTACGGCAAGGATTCTCTTTACAGAGAAGGGTTGAAGGTCTATACAACTTTAAATACAGAGTACCAGGGATATGCGGAAAATGCTGTAAGGAAATGGCTCCATGTTCTGGATAAGAGGCAGGGGTGGAGAAAAGACAAAGAAAACTTGCTGGATATGGGGATTGAAAACCTGGAAGAGCTGGAGAAGCCAATACAAAATCCCGTAAAGAGTGAAAAGCCTGAAAAGTTACTGATGGATTGGCAGAAACCTTCTATTGAAAAGGGAGAGGTAATTGAAGCGGTTGTCATGTCGGTTGAGACACGCAAGGCGGATGTTAAGGTGAAAGATTATATTGGCGAAATGACGAATAAAGATATTGCCTGGACCAATACAAAAAACCTGAAAAGCCTTATTAAGAAGGGAGATATAATACATGTTAGAGTCAATGACTTAGATGAAGAGAAGAAAGAACTCCTTGTTTCTCTTGACCAGGAACCGCTTCTTGAAGGGGCTTTTCTTGCTATCGAACCCCAAACGGGCCAGATAAAAGCCATGGTGGGCGGATATTCTTTTAAGAGAAGTGAGTATAACATTACAACTCAGGCTTTAAGGCAGTGTGGTTCGGTAATAAAACCCATACTTTATACAGCTGCCCTGGAGAATGATTTCACACCTGCAAGTGGGATTGTTGATGAGCCTACAGATTTTGAAGACAAATGGTCCGGGGAATTGTGGTCTCCTCCAAATTACGATAAGAAATATAAAGGACGTGTTACTTTACGTAAAGGCTTGGAAGAGTCAAGAAATATTGTTACGGCAAAACTTCTGGAATATATCTCGCCTCAGACTGGGGTTAATTACTGCCGTAAATTCGGAATTACTTCGACGATTTATCCTTATCTTTCTCTGGCATTGGGAGCCTTTGAGGTTAAAATGATTGAGCTGGTTTCTGCTTTTTCCACTTTTCCAAATAAAGGGATTCGTATAAGACCTTACTTCATTACACATATAGAAGATAATGATGGGAACATTTTGGAAGAAGCCAAGATCGAATCAGATGAAGTAATATCTCCCCAGATTGCATATATAATGACTTGTTTACTTCAGGGCGTTGTGCAGAGAGGGTCTGCTCAAGCAGCAAGGTTCCTGGAGAAAACTTTGGCCGGGAAAACCGGGACTACTGATGACTTTTCCGATGCTTGGTTTATGGGTTTTTCACCTTCGCTTTGTGCAGGTGTTTGGGTTGGCTATAAAGAGGGGAGGATAACAATAGGTGACCGGCAGTCAGGTGCTGTGGCTGCTCTTCCCATATGGATAGATTTTTTTCAGAGAATCATTGAGAAAGAGAAAAAAGAAGCAGAGGAAGCAGGAGAAGAAGAACCAATACAGGAAGAATTCGAAGTCCCATCCAATCTTGCTTTTGTGGAAATCGATAGCAAGACCGGCTTACTGGCTACTCCGTTCTGTTTGTTTCCTATGATGGAAGTTTTTATTCCAGGAACAGAGCCGAACAGATTCTGCTCTTATGAAGATCACATGATGACTTTGGATTATTATGAGACTTTAAAAGAGAAGAAATAACTTGAGTTGAGTGTCACTATTTCTTTTTGGTTTTGCTGGAGCTTGAAGAAGAACGAGTGCGGGAAGAAGAGGATCTTCCTGTTGAGGATGAAGTCTTGGAACGTGAAGAGGAGCTAGAGCTTACTTTTTTAGAAGAGGAAGTGCGTGAAGAGCTGCTTTTGATATATTTGCTGCTTCCGCCTGAAATGTAATTATACAGCCGGCCGAGAGTGGAGCGTGATTTTCTTGTTCTGGACAACTCCGAGTATTTTTTAATGCTGATGTTTGGTGAGGAAGGATAGCCTGTCTTTCTCGTGAGAATGTTCCTTTCATTTGAAGGTTTGAGATTCCGCACAGTGCTTTTTTTGACCTGTACTGAACCCTCAGTTTTAATCTTTCCGTAATTGGAAGTACTTGTGCGTTTCATTTCTTTAAATTGAACCGCACTTTCTTTATTGTGAAGAAAGACCTTTTTCCCTTCGAGCTTCTGTACTGCGATTTCGCTTTTTGTAAGCTTGATATTCGGCCCTTTGTTGGTCATGCTGATTTTGCCGAGTTTCTTTATCGAATCCTGAGTTAATGCAACTTTAGAAACGTTTCTTGCTTTAAGCTGATTCTTGTGGATTACAGTAAGAGCTCTGGAATTATAAGGGTAGTATCCTGTGTACCTGCTATAATACATATTATTGTAGAGGTAGCCAGGATAGCCATAATAGCTCAAAGGTGCCCAGCCGTAATAGTCATATCCATAGTACCAGCTTACCCAGCCAGGGCCCCACATTGAAGTGGGAATCCAGTACCAGCCAAGGCCTACCCCCCAGTGCCATCTGCCGTAGTGATAAGTTGCCCATCCCCATGGTTCGTAGGGAAGCCAGGTCCAGCCTGCTAAAGGAGTCATGATCCATCTGCCGTTGTAGTAAGGACGCCAGTTTACTCCTACACCGCCAGGAACCCAGACATATCCATATGGTGGGACATAAGTCCATTCTCCATTCGCGTCTAGTTCATTTTCAAAATCTTCAAGTTCCTCGGGAAGATAAGCATTTGCCATATGTTTCCGGGCTTCTGATTCTCTGTTTTCGCTCCACATGTCAAAACTATCATCAGCGACTGCCATGAATCGTGTTGGCTGGGAAGTGAAATGGCCGTTGATTACTTCTAACCTGTGCGCCTCTTTTATCAGGGCTGATCCGGATTCTCCGGCTGCTTCCACCAATCCCTCGAAAACAAATATTTCTGTTTCAGCGTTTTCTCTTACATCAAATCTATACAGACCCACATTTAGAATGTAAGTAGAGACATCTGAACTATGGATTTCAATAGTTTTTTCTTTCTCCAAATTATAAACGCTTAAATAAATATTCCCAGACCAAAGCCGGACCTGAATGAGGTCATCTCCCTTTTTTGGCAGGTTTAAAAAGTCTAATTTTGTATTGTTGTCCAAACGAATATAATTTCCTTTTCCCAGATATATTTCTACTCTGCCGTCTGTTGTCCCGATTCTGTCACCTTCTGAAATCGGCATGTTCACGATGCTTTCTTCGTAAGTGAGTTCAGAAGCCCTCTGGACATAGGAGTTTCCAGTGACATAGCTTAAGCGTGCAAATGAGTTATTGGTATATGTAATTTCTTCTGCCCCCAATGTAGAAAGGAAGAAAAGAAGAATTATTGATGCAACTGCAATTTTTTTCATTTTTCTTCTCCTTTTATTCTAATTTTATCATATATTATGCAATTGTTATGCCAACTTTTCTCCTCTGATTTCGGGAGTTTTTTTGTCCTTAATAGATGACGCATGATACATTAACAATACACCACCTGAATTATTCATAAAAATTACCGGCGCCTTTTTTTAACTTCAGTTTTAGATAAATACAGGCCATGATCGAGTATCTTTTAATGTCTCCAAGAGAGCGGATTTTGGAAATAATTCTTGGAATTTTTCGGAATATACTGAATTTTCCTCCACTTAATGACCAGCGAAAAAGTAGTTCGCTGATTTGAGCCCAATTCAGCTTATCCACAAAGAGCGGCACTTCTCCCTGGGCAGTTGGCAGAGTGACTATCTTGGAACGATATTTTTTTGCCCAGGAAAAATCTTTGGGCAGGATTCCAAGCTCCTTGGCTGTTTTTTCGAGCGGAGTCCCCGGATAAATGTGAAGAATAGCAATGCTTCCTTCGATTTTATCTTTATATTGTTCGATTATTCTTACGGTTTCTCTGGCTTCTTCCCATGTTTCAGTGGGATGACTGAAGATGAAAAAGGGGTTTGGAATGATATTAAGTTCAAGGCACCATTGAACTACATTATGAAAGTCAGTGATGTTTATTTTCTTATTTATTATTTCGTTGCGGATTCTCTCAGAACCTGCTTCGAGGCCAAAGGAGAGATGAAATAACCCCGCCTTTTTCATCTTTACAAGGAGGGGTCTGTTGAAAATGTCGATCCTTATGTCACATTTCCAGAAGATGTTGAGTTTTCTTTCAATAATAAGGTCGCATATTTGTTCGACTCTTTTGGGGTTAGCGTTGAAAGTGTCATCATAGAAAAAGATTACTCTGATTCCGTATTTTTTAACAAGAAACTCGATTTCATCAACGATATTCTGGGGACTTCTCATCCGGACTTTTCGTCCCCAGTTTATAGGGGTTGCACAGAAATTGCAGTTAAATGGGCAGCCACGGCTGGTCATCATGTTGACTGCTGGAAGCATGCCGTGGCCAGGAACTCCGAATAGGAAATTATATTTTTCAAAAGGTACGAGATGGTAAGCAGGAAAAGGAAGACTGTCGAGGTTTTGAATCGGAGGGCGGGAAGGATTTGTTTTAATTTTGCCGTTAATCCTTAAAGAAATACCAGGAACAGAAGCGAGTGATTCGATGTTTTTGTCCTTTTCAAGGGTCTTGCAAAGCTCGGACATAGTCATTTCCCCTTCGCTTCTAACAACGATATCCAGCTCTGGAAGGTGCTCAAGGCAGTCTTCTGCGGCCATGGAGGCATGCGGTCCTCCTAAAATAGTAAGTGCTTTGGGTAAAGCTTTCTTGGCAATTTTTATAAGTTTGAAACTTAAAAAACGATTTTCAGTAGTTGATGTGACTCCAATGATATCCGGGGTAAAAGTCTGAATCTCCCTTCGGATTTGACCCCAGTTTAACTTAAGAATGTCTGTTGGCAGGATGCGGACATCATGTCCTTCGTTTTCCAGTACTGCTCCTATATAAAGAAGTCCTAAGGGAGGCATTGATGACCCTTTAGACCAGCGTTCGGCAAAATACCCTCCAGGCGGGATTAATAACTGGACTTTCATTTTCTCTCTTCTGCCTCCTTTTTCTCGAGTTTTAAAGCATAAATGTTTGTGATGTTGGGCTCTGGCATGGTTGTCCCATAGATATAATCGGCAACTTCCATAGATTTGAAATTGTGCGTAATGAGTATGAACTGTGTCTGCTTTTTAACTTTTCTCATTAGATTGAGAAACCTGGTTAAATTCGTTTCATCCAGAGCCGCATCTACCTCGTCAAGGATACAAAAAGGAGCAGGTTTGTAACGGAAAAGGGCAAAGAAAAAAGCCAGGCTTGTTAAGCTTTTTTCTCCTCCTGATAAGAGATTCAGGCTGTTTACTTTTTTCCCTGGTGGTTGAGCAATGATCTCTATACCGCTTTCTAATGGTTGAGATGGCTGGCTTAATTTAACTTCTGTATGGCCTCCTTCAAACAGGAGAGAAAAGACTTCCTGGAAGTTTTTATTCACTTCATTCAAAGCTTTCTGGAATTGAATTTTGCTTTCCTGGTCAATTTTTCTGATGGCTTCCTTGGTTGAATCAATAGATTCGCGGAGATCTTCATTTTCTTGAGTGAGGAAATCGAAGCGTTTTTTCTGGATTAAATATTCTTCCTCAGCCAGGAGGTTTACACTTTTAAATTTTTGAAGCTTTTCTTTGGCCTCAGTTAATAATTCCTCTATATCACGCTCAGTTTTCTCTTGAGATATGTTTTCATTTTTTATTTCTCCTGCCGTTTTTTTAAGTTCTTGCCAGCAGGATTCTTCAAGATTGACCATGTCACGATCTTTCTCAGCTTTTTTTATTTCCTTCTGGACTCTTTCTTCCTTTTGTGCCTCGTATTTTTCTCTTATGCTTTTGATTCTTTCTTCATTTTCATGCTGCTCATTAAGAATAATGTTCATGTGGGATTCATTTTTAAGTAATTTATTTTCTTTCTCATTATTTTCTTTTTCAAGAGCCACAGCGGTTTTTGTAATTGAATTGATGTTTTCTTGAATCTTCATCTTCTGTTTTTCAGAGAATTGAATTTCTTTATCTAAAGATATAATTCTGGCTTCGATAATTTCTTTCCTTTGATTAATTGAATTATACCGTTGATTCAAGTTTTTTATCTTTTCCTTAAGTATATCAATGCTTGATTTGACCTCAAAGTACTGTTTCTTACCGTGCTCGCTTTTTCCCTGGAGTATGCCGAAAGTTTCTTCTTCCGTTTTGATTTTTTCTTTCAAAGCTTCCTGTTCCTCTTCAAGTTTTTTAGATCTCAGAGAGATTGCCTTGAAATTGTTGGTTAGATCCTGCTTTTCTTCGGAAATGGTTGAAAGCTCTTTTTTTAGAATCGCTAGATTAGCTCCGATTTTTTCTTTCTCTCTTTGTTCATACTCTTTTTCTTTTTCTTTCCCGGTAATTTGTGTTTCAAAGTGGGCGATTTCTGTTGATTTTATCTTTATCTTTTCTTCAAGCTTCTGTTTTTCATTGTTTTTCCTAGTAATTTCAAGGTTTATAGGTGATATCTCTTTATCAGTCAGTACAATGTTTTCTTTTAGTTTTCTTATCTCTTGGGTAAGAGCAAAGATCCCTTCTTTTTTCCGTCCTGATTTCAAAAGTCCGGAAGATAATAACACTTCACCACGGACAGTGATGAAATTGATTGATGGATAGCTAACCCAGAGTTCTAAAGCTGTTTTTATGTCATCGACAATAGCAGCTTCGCGGAGTTGAGGGAGGTAATCTTTGATTTTTGGGTCTGGCTTGACATGTGCTTTTAAACGGCCAACAATACGTTGGTCTTGATATGCTTTTTCAAAAACCCGCTCTTTTTTTCCGGGGGAAAAAAGAAGAAAGTCACCTTTTAATTCTCTTCCAGCGAAATTTTTCAGGAAATCTTCTGTGTGGATGAGGGAAGCTTTTGATTCTTCTTTCCACAAAACATCTATTAAAAGGGCATGTTCGCTATCAGTTTCTATCAAATCGGCCAGAACCCCCAATGTTCCTGGAAAAGCAGCGTCACTGTGCTGGCCTTTTTCTTGCATTTTCTCTAACGCATGAAGGTGATGAAGGGCCTCGTCTTTTTTCTGTCTTAGTTTTGCCAGTTGGGTTTGAAGATTCTCAATACCTGATTGAATTTTTTTCAGTGAATTTTGTTGTGTTTTAAACTGGAGTTTTTTTTCATCCAGTATTTTCCAGCTCCCAGTAATATCATCAGAGGATTGTTCAAGCTTTTTTGTTTTTTGGAGGAAGAGGTTATGATTTGATTCTATCTGAGCAGAGAGCTTTTTTTCCTGGCGGAGGGTCAACTCTAATTCCTTATCAAGTTTGACCTCCTCGTTTCTTATCTCTGTATATGAAGAGAGTTTGATAAGATGTTCATTTCTTAAAGTTTTGATTTCTTTACGTATTGACTCCAATTTTTCCCTAGAAGCCTGTTCTGCTTGATTTAGGTCCTTTAAATCATTTTCTCTTTGTTCAAGAGTCTCATTTAGGACTTTAAGATTTTTTTCTATTTCATTTTGCTCTTTTTCAAGAGATGCCAGCTCCTGCTTGAATTCTTCTCTGTTTTTTCTTGCTCTGCTGCTTTTTTCACTGAGGGAATCAATCTGCCTCGATCCATTTTCTTTTTCTGATTCGAGCCGTGAAACCTGTGTCTTTAAAGCAAATAGATCTTTCTGTGCTTCCTTATTGAATTGTTCAAATTCCCACACTTCTTTTCTTTTTTCAGCAAGATTTTTCTCTTCGATTTTTAGTTGTGCAGTGATTTCGTTTTCCTGGCTCAGGCTTTTTCTGTAAGAAATTGCGGTTTCTTTACGGCTTTTTTCAAGTTGGTCAATTTTTTCCCTGAAGAGTAGGAGTGTCAGCTCGCGGATTTTTTCTCTTAGTTTTCTATATTGTATGGCAGCATGAGCCTGTCTTTTTAGGGAGTTTTTCCCTTTTGACACTTCGGCTATGATGTCTTCTAACCTGATCAAGTTTTGCTCAGTCTCTTCCAGTTTGCGCTGAGTATGCTGTTTTTTATCTTTGTAGTAAGCTGTGCCTGCAGCTTCTTCCAGCAGAAGTCTTTTTTCTATTGGTTTTGAAGATAGGAATTGACCGATACTCCCTTGCTCGATTACAAAATAGGCTGTTTCCCCGATGGATTTTTTCCAGAGTGTTTCCTGAATGTCTTTAAGCCTGACAGCTTTGCCATTCATCCTGAATTCGCTTTCGCCTGAACGGAAAAGACGGTGATTAATAATAAGTTCGTCTTCGCCATCCCCTAAAAACAGGGTGACGTCTGCCATGTTCATCGGTGCTTTTTTTAGGTTTCCGTTAAAAATGACATCGCCGCTTCGTTCTCCCCTTAAGGATTTAAGTCTTTTTCCCTTAAGAACCCACAGGAGGGAATCAACGATGTTACTTTTTCCTGTGCCATTTGGACCGACGACAGCAGTTATTCCCGGATGAAAGAGGATCTTCGTCCTGTCGGAGAATGATTTAAAACCTTGAATTTCCAGTTTTTTTATGTTCATTGTCTGCTTAAGGCTGTAATAGTAATGGATTTTATATGCTTGGGGCAAGTATTTAATCATCTGTTTTTGTGGTATTTCAACGAAATTTGGACAATAGTTGATTTTCTTAGCATGCGTATATTCTGGAACTCCAAAGGTTGGAGAGAAGGATAGACTTACCAGCTTGAAAAAAATATGTCATAGATTTTGCCTAAAGACGAAAGACGCTTAATTTGGCTTAATGGTTCTTAGAGGAAATGTCTTGACAGCTTGGGACAATTCTATTAATTTCTACCTGTTAAAGGAAAGGATATCCTCAAAGAGCCAGTGTAGCTCAGTGGTAGAGCAACTGATTCGTAATCAGTAGGTCGAGGGTTCGACTCCCTCTGCTGGCTCTCTTTATTTTCAATAACTTACGTTACTTTCCGTTATTCTTTAAATCGCCTTGGTGTCCAAATAGTGACCATACTTTATCCAGGGTTTCAACAGCTTTCTGGACATATTCCGGTGAAAGATGAGCATACCGCATTGTCATTCTTATATCTTTGTGTCCCATGATTTGCTGGACAGTCTTCAAATTTACTCCCTGCATTACTAGATAAGAGCCAAAAGTGTGCCGTAAATCATGGAAACGGAAATCTTCTATCTTGGCCTTCTTTAGAGCTGTTAAAAACGATTTCTTAATATCTCCATAAGGAAGGCCGTTTTTATCAGAAAAGACGTATTCTCCTTTTGATCTTTTTGATAAAGGAAAAAGCTCCTTATGGAGCGTTTTATTAATTGGCACCACTCTCGATTCATTATTTTTTGCCTCAACAACAGTAATCTTTCGGTTCTTGAAATCGATATCCGTCCATTTCAACTTCTGGAGTTCTCCCTTCCGCATTCCTGTATTAAGAGCAGTAACAATAATCGGACGTATATGATCAGAACATGAAGGGAACAGCGCTTTAACTTCCTCGGGTTTTAAGTATCTAAGACGACCAGGGGGTTCTTTGAGTAATTTTACTTCTTTTACAGGATTTGTTTTAACATAACTCCATTTAATCGCCATTGTGAACATGTTCTTCAGAGTTGCCAATTCTCGGTTAACTGAGGCAGGGGAGACGGTTTCTAATCTTTTTGCCTTATACCTTTCTATCATCTGAGGCGTTATTTCATAAATGTACTTGTCTTTAAAATAAGGCTCTAAACGGTTAATACTAATCCGGTCATGACGGTTATAGGTCGAGAAGGCCTTATTCACCCTGGAGTATTCGAGATACTGCTTTGAATATTTGCTAAAAGAGATTTTCTTTTCTTCATAAACGCCTAGATATTCTTTTTTAGCTATCTTCACCTGGACATCTTTAAGAACTTGTAGAGCTAGCTTTTTTGATGGGCCTATCTTCTTTCTTTTTCTCCGGCCTTTAACATAGTAGTCGATGTACCAGTTATCGCCTCTTTGATAGATGCCCATTTTTTTCTCTTATGTATAACTAACGATTTATTCTTGAACGATGAAATCTTACCAATCAGGTTAATTACATTTTAATATATCAGACAAAATAGGTAAAGATTTTTGTTTTTAACTGCTTATTCAGTATCAACTATTATCAACGAGTATTAGAAACTGAACCGTCGTGGAGAATTCTGCATCGAGCCATTTTTCCCTTGCCATCATAATGATAATTTTCTATAACATAGGTCAATCGTGTTCTGGTTCCTGTCTGCTTTTCTTCCAGAATAAAGATGTCGCCAAAGGGAATATGCCAGTCAGCACCTGAAGGAACTCTTCTCATATCACACATAAAAAAATCAAATACTCGATTATCATAACTTGGCTTACAAGGAACTTGATTAAGCTCTCCAATAAACAAATACTTATTCTTCTTTTCCAACCTAATCTGCCTTTTTTCCTGGACACCACTATAATAGGTTACAATAAGATCAGCAGTCTTATAACTACCACCAATATTATGATTCTTAATCATATCTTCTGTTATAACATACTCTATCCAATAATCATGATACTCAACTTCTTCAGGTGGCTCAAGTGGATTATCTGGGGCAACAGGGCTTTTGCAATCTTCTAAACAAACAATCATAAATAACATCAACAAGGAAATCAGAAATACATTCTTTAATCTAATCACTGTAATCATCCCCTTAATCAATATAGTGATCTTCTTCTTTAGTCCGCTTTTGTAACCAAGCATCAAGGTCAACGGTTCTAAACTTCAAAAGTCTTCCGACTTTGGTATGAGGAATTTTCCTTTGAACGACCCAATCATATAGAGTGCTCTTTTTAATTCCTAAATAATCAGCAGCCTCATTTGTATCTAATAATAGTTTCTTCTTTAGAATATTGTCAGAAACAATGCCTTTTTCAGAAACAATAGACTGAGGTGAAACGCTAATTAGGAAGTCTTTGACTTGTGTTGGATGATAAAAACGAAGTTTTTCTCTTTCTTTATGAGTAAAATTTTTTCGAGCCTCTTTCTTTATAAGATTAATGGTTTTTTCCTCTTCACAAACTGATAGAACATAATCATATCCTGCCTCAAAACACTTCCTGATATTTTGAATCTCATAATTAACCTTAGATGTTGAAGAAATTTCAATGGCTATCCTAATATCTTCCTTTCTTAATCCAACATCAACAGTCTCAAGCGTTCTTGGAATCCTTTCTTCAATTTTAGCAATCCAGCCTAAAACTTGGGCTTGCTCTTTCAACATCATTTGGAGGTGCTTATGAAGATCTCCTCCTTTTCCTGCCAGAGCTATCTTATTTAAAATAGAATTACCTTTATCAGTAATAACAAGGATTTTAGCCAGACGTCCTCTTAGCCCTTTCCTTGTCTCTTCCTGGAATATCAGATCCTTCTCTATTAAGCTCTCTTTCAGTTTACCCCCCTTATAGCCACTCAAACGAAGGGCTTTATATATTTGAGTGACAAACATACCAGGATGCTGAGAGATGAATTCAAGTAAATATCCTTCCTCTGGTGAAAGATCTGCCAAGTCTACTTTTTTCCTCGGTTTTTCTAAAGGAATAATTTTTTCAACTTCTTCACGTTCTGCATATTTTTGCCGAGACTGAACAGGTATTCTCATTTCTTTTCGCTTGGCCTGCTTTTTCTCAATTTCCTCTTTGATAAGCTTTTGCATCTTATCTTCTAATTCAACCAACGCTTTTCTTGCTACAAGATACTTTTCGCCAAAGGGAAGGTCTTTGAGGAATTCCTGGTATTTGTCCTCTCTCATTTTCAAGACTTCCCTGGCCCACTCAATTTCAACTGTCTGTATGGGAATTACTCCTCCCTCGATTTTATGCTTCACATAGCAGACTCTTGGGGAAAGGTTTTGGAGTTCCTCGATATGATGCTCCCACTCCTCTCCTAAACTCCAAAAATTTGGACGAAAGCTGCTCATCGTCTTAACTTCATAACCCGAATATTCAAAAGCTTCTTTGGCCAAAAGCTGGGCGTCCTGGCGATTAAGCCTAAAATATACTTGGATTCCTGTATTGCCTAAGATTAAACTTCTAAGCTCGGTTGGAATCTGGGCTAAGGTCTGATGAGCCATAATTAAAGAAAGCCTGTATTTTCTAGCTTCAGACAAAACAACTGAGAAAGACTCATTGGCAAAGTTCTGGAATTCATCAATGTATAAATAAAAAGGAACCCGTTTATTCTGTGGGATACCCGACCTGGAAAAGGCTGCCATCTGAATCTTCGCCATAAGGAGAGAGCCTAGAAGGTCAGCTGAATCTTTTAGCTTCCCCTTATCCAGCTTGATAAGAAGCATCTTTTTTTGATCCATTATTTCCCTTAAATTGAAAGAGCTCTTGTTAGAGGAGAACATCTGCCTTATTCTTTCGTCAGCGAAGAAGGCGTTTATCTTATTCATCACTGGTTCAATCCAGGTCACCTGACCTCTATTAGTCATGGTATCAAACCTCTGAAAATAAGACTGAGCAATAGGATGACTGACCTTTTCCAGAACGCCTTCTCTGAAAGCCCTGTTGCTCAAGAATTGAGGAAGTATAGTTAACGTAAGTTCCGCCTCTCCAAGAGAGATCAATGAGTTCCGCATCAGGTCTTCCATTCTCACTCCCCAAGAATCTGACCAGATTTTCTTGAAGGAACCCACTAATTCATTGGCCTGTTCAGCTATTGACACATTGGAAATCTTCTCAAGAGGATTAAACGTAACAGTGAAATCTGGGTCAGTGGGATCGATGAAAACCACTCTATCTGAGATTATATTTCTGCGGTCAGCATATTGGAGGGCTATATATCCTTTTATGTCTTCGATTAGATCACCATGGGGGTCAATGACTCCAAATCCATTCATTTTATTGATATCCTGATGAATCAAGAATTCAAGGAACTTTGTCTTCCCTGTCCCGGTGGCGCCAATGACATAGAAATGAGTAGTTCTATCCTCCTCAGCAATTTTCGCTATCTGGAATTCATCTTTGTTTTCTGACCAATAGTAGCCGAGGTCTAAGGTGCCTGGTATCTCTTCATAGCGGATATTAAGTTCTAAGACATCACTTTCTGCCCAATTATCTAACTGTGCTTGTGGTTGCTCTTCCTTTTCTCTTTTAAACAACTTTATCCAGAAGCTCATTTTTACTCTGAGAAATCTTTAATTTTTTCCCCTCTTAATCTTAAATATAATTTTTATCACCCTGAAGTCTAATTTTATCCGGCTTTTCTAGGTTTTGCAAAGCTGACGAAGGTATTTTAGACAAGAGATAATAGTTTGTAGTCTTTTAAGATGCAGTTTCACTGCTTTCATCAGTAGAACTTATACTCGGTATATTTTGCTCTTCCTTGGGCCACATGTGCTCAAGATTAAGTCTCGCATGATCTCTGACAAGTACCATAATATTCTTCGCAGCCTTTAGCTTCTTATCAATATCCACGTCCCCAAACCTCACAGAAAATTTCTTGGCATCGAATTTCCCAGTTTTAAAAGCCTGTTCAAAAAGCAGATAGTCAATGAGATTCGGAAGTAGTAGATAAATTTCAGGATTCTTGTAGATCCAGTTCACAAGACCTATTAAGGCATTTGCATACTTCGGTGGAACTATTATATCCTGAGTCGAAAGCAGAGCAGAAGAATCGTGGAAAAGAGGTACTTTTGATGCGTACTCTAGAACTAACCTTAGGATCTCTTTTGACTTTTTCGGATCGCTTTCTCCAAAGGTCAGCTTCATAAGAATGTACTTGTCTCGCAAATCTTCTCGCAAACCAGAACATAAGGATGCTATCTTAGTTATGTGAAGGCTAACCAGTACTATTGACTCAAACAGAATATATCTCCACGTCTCATACAACACATCATTTCTGTCAAGAAGGTCTAATTTTTCGCGAATCTTTTCAGCCAACGAGAAGGCTCGATTCAAGGCAGCATATGGATTTTTCCTGATATACAGACTCCTAATGTGGTCTATGACTGTTTTCAATTCTTTGTTCTTTTGAACTACATTAAAGGATTTCTTATAGAAGGGAATATAAAATTCCTTATCTGCTAAGCCATAAGAACCGGTACCTGCTGTATTAATGGAATCCTCCACCATATTTTTTGTAAGTACTTTGATATTTTTTTTCGAAGCAAAGTCGATAATCTCCCAAGGAACTTTAGGAAGAGCCACGAATACGTTGTCTGCATTCAAGAATTCGCTAATACCTTTGACCCAGAGTATTCTTTCGACGGGTTTTGGTCTAGCTCTATCCTTGCAGTCGCATACTATCGTGCTACTTAAGAAAGGTATAACGAATTTTATGGCAAAGATATCGATATCAGTAATTGCGATGCGATTTTCTTTATATAAAAGACCTTTTCTTACAAGATATCCTTGCAACTGAAAATATGTGGCGACCAAATATTCAAAGTCGCTACCAGATGTGTAAGTCATTATCATGATATTAGCTCCATTGATATTTATGTTCTTATTGTTTCAAGCATTCTGGTAACCATTTCCTCCACTGGCTTTGACATTTTTGTTTCTAAAGCTCGCCTTTTATGTTCAGGAATTATAAACTGATCCGGCTGGAAACCAGAAAATACTTCATCATAAAGGTTTTGGTCGGGCAGAGTTGTACCATAGAGCAATACATCCTTGACCAGCCGCCCAACCTCCGACTGTCTTAGCTTCATATAATACTGCTTCCCAGAATGGTAACAAGTTTCTATGACGCCTTGGAGTTCTAAAATTTTGTAGTCTTCCCCTATTGCTGTGCAGGGACCAATCCGTCTACCATCAAGTAGTGCATTCATAATTAACAATGGATCATAAATTCTTCCTCTGCTTGATACAGATTTCATCTGGCCATACCTTATACAATTTAGCAATAATTTTGCTTTGTGATATATGTCACTCAACAAAGATGAACTACCTGAATCCGAAGCTCTTAATTGAGGGAGTGTAGCGAAAGACGCGTTGCCATAACTGCTTATTACTTCAAGCTCCTCTAATAAACCAACTCCTCTCATAATATTCACAATCTTTGCTGGGTATCTTCTCGTTAGCCTATCAACTGGATAACCTGGCGTGCTCCGCAATAGCTCTTGTATCTCTGATACAATTTGTCTTTCGTTATCGTTCAAGGCTTCCATTGCTCTTATCACTTTTGTTGGATCTGTCTGAAAGATATGCTCATTGTAAATTATCGCTTCAGAGACAAATTCGTTTCTTTTTACTCCGATAAGGTGAAAATTCTCTTGTAAGTGTAATGCTGTGATTACGTCCCTTTCGGAGTAGCCTTTATTGCAAAGCTCATTCTTAAACTCGCCTTCCTTCCGAGGCATTAAGCTTGATGCCTCTAAAGAATGAAGAGTAATCATTTCAGTCGTATTTGGATCGTTGTTTCGATATATCTCGCTGACAACTTGAATAATATCTGCTGTTGAGAAGCAATAGTTCTCTATACCTTTTATCGTACCATCTTGGAGCCTCTGCCCAACAATCTTACCAGTTTTCTCTATTTCCTTTAGACAAAACTCAAACTCGGTCTTTCTTATTCCCGACTGACTCGCATATATTTCAAGCCGATTTGTAGGGATAATTTCAGATTGATCAGAAGTAACTTTCGAAAGCAATGCCCCACATTTCCCGGCCATATCTATAACTTCAAAGAATTGATAACCAGGCATGTCTCCTCTAAGAGCAGACAACTGCTTCCGTGTATTTACGATCCAGATCCCTTGTCTCAAATTATTCATTCTTTCTCCATGTTTAAGGAAAAAATATTATAGCAAAAAAGGCAATTGACATCTTCATAGATTAGCTCTCGACCCACCTATAGCATTCTTCCCATTATGAAATCCCCAAAAAACCCCTTGATTTTCTTTCAATTTTTGACGGGTCCTGATTCAACCCAGTCATGAGTTTTTCAACTGCTTCAAGAAGGCAGTGGTGGACATTTGTTACATATGCTGTTAAATCTTGCTTATTAAAAAGATTGAGATCATCTAAGCTCATAATTTTCTTTATGCCGGGCAACAACATGATAAGTGACTGCAAGAAATCAGGCCTGTAGGTTAGATACCACGAAACAAAAAGATTCTCTCCGTAGTCATTAACATTGACAAAGGTTTTGAAATTGCTGAGCTTGATATTCCTTCTATCTGAGACAATTAAAAAATCCCTGGTTTCTCCAAAGGATGCAAGCGCCAATGTTGGGCCTACGTTCTCCTCTTTCAATTCCAAAGAAGGCGCCTTGCTATCCGTTATTAGCCCTTTAGTTGAAGAAATGATTTTATCTCTTTGACCTTGTGCATTCTTAATTAATATTGACCAGTCATCCAAAATATCTGCTTTTCTGTTTGTAATTACTATAACTATCAATAAAAATCCTATCAAAAGAAGCAATAGCCCAAAAGGTGGAAAAACAAGAAGAAAAATCAAACCGAAGAAAACATTAAAATAAATTCCAAGTCTAAGCATCATTCACTCCCTTTTATAATCTTCTGTATTCAAGTAAATATGTTCATTCTGCTTTTGCTCATTTTCAATAATCATAGACTAGCGATCAATGATCTTCTCATCCTTTAAAGTAACTGCCATCTTTGACCTTCTTTTAATGTTTTCATTGATTTGATTTTATCCAAAACAAATACATAGTTATGCCAAATAAAAAAATCCCTCCCAAAGAAAGAGATAAATATTTTGTTCAAGTAAATTATAAAATTGAAGAAAAGACTCCGGAAAGCATTCAAAATAATTACCTAACACAAAGTATAAGGAAGCAACTCGCCACCTGTCAAGTTGAATAAACTGACGATTTGGGTTCAGCAAGCGTGATCTTTAATCACCAAGGAATATGCTTTTGATCACCTCCTTTTTCACAAGATTTTCTTTTTCTCCTTCAAAGGCAATTTTTCCTATTTCAAAAATATATCCTCTATGGCATATCTCAAGAGCCTTAAAGGCGTTCTGTTCAACAAGTAGGATACTGGTTCCATCTTTATTTCAACCAATTTTTCAAAAACCGCCTTCACAAAATTGGGAGAAAGGCCCAAGGAAGGTTCATCCAATAAAAGAAGCGTTGGCTTAAGCATCAAGGCTCTTCCGATAGCCAGCATCTGCTGCTCACCACTATAGAGAGTGTCGGCTTTCTGCTTTCTCCTTTCTTTAAGATGGGAAAGAAGCCAAAAACCTTTCCAATTATATCTTTAATTAATGGACTATTTCGGCTACCAGCTTTAGTTAAGTTTTTGCCGATAAGCAAAAATTTGTGTGGAACAACAGCGGATATACCCTCTTATGCGTACCCATAAGGGTCGTAGCTTTGCAAAGCGGAGAATTCCGCCCCCCTTAAGCTAAAAAATACAACTTTACCAACCCAACTCTTTTTTTATTCTCCAATGGTATGTTCTATGGAACATGAGATCAAGGAGCGTCCGCAAAGGATCTTCAAGTGACAATGTAGCAAAGATTGCCCCCAACAAAACAAATATAAAACCCAAATCATTTATCCAAAATATGAGCGGGCATAATATAAGCGCTATTAAAAGAATAAGGGTAGCCATCCAAAAGCAGGTTGTGCTAACTATAATGAAGATCAGGGGTAACTTTGGGATCTTTCTGGGTACTGTACTTAGCCATGTGAGGAAAGCCCCAGCAAGAGCACTAAATCCAAGAAGCACTTTTACCGTTGAGATATCAATATGCTGAAACAATTCTTATCCCTCCTTTAATACATGTCCCGAAGTTATAAAAGTGCATTTTCCAGCCCAAGAATCAAAGATATCATTATACTTCCTTGGTTCATTAAAAAAGTCGTTTTCACAATATAACCATGATTTCTTCGAGGACTGTGTGCCTTCTTCATGTTTTTTCTGTATATACAAATATTTACCATCAATAACAGCAAAATGCCATTTGGGGCGTTTAGGAGCTAAATATATCGTTAAAGTCTTGTACTCAATAGCTTCTTTTATTTCCCTTCTTTCTCCATCTGAATATATCTTCAAGAATTTATCTCTCAGTCCTTGTAGGCCATTTTTATCCCAACATATTATAATTAATTTTTTATTTTCTTCAGCAAATTTCTTTGTAGTGAGCAAAAATTCTTTATCTTCTAATATACCTTTTCCCTCCTCAGCAAATCCTTCACCACTAACAATTTTTACACTTTCCTTCGTTTGATCGGAATTGGCTTTTTGCCAGACCTTTTTGCCAACTTCTTTATTTGGTATTTTTTCTGGTCTTTTGACCCCCCATATCCTCATATTATGCACCTTCATGATAGATTATATCTACAAAAACTTGTGCAACTTTCTCTACAATTTCATCCGGGGAGAGTCCTTTGATTAAAGAAATAAGATTCTTTTCAAATTGTTCAGCTACACGAGATGCCTCATCGGTCTTATTGGCCAAATAATAAACATTCATAGGAGGACTCCAATCTTCCCCTAAAATATCTTTATGTGGTTTTAACCAAAGATATCTTAATTCAATTATCTTTTTTACCCAATCTGACTTAGAAAAATCTCTTATTGTTCTACTTCCTTCAGATACAACATTTGCACAAATGTTAGAGAGAGTCTTTATTTCTTCTTCCGTCAAATTTAAATCTTCTGCAATAACACGGAATCTGACAAGATCACCAGATACATTATAGTGATTAAACATATCTATTTGTATCTCTGCATTCTCATAAACTTCTAACACTCTAATTTTATCATACGGGAGCTTTAAAGAGAAATTCCATATTGGACTATCCGCATCTTTTCCAGGTTTGAGATTGAAGAAGTCCTTTATTAAAAGGAGTTTCTTTTTCTCTACAAGATAGGGGCCATGAAATTCTTGAGAATAAGCTCGGTGCCCAGCTTGAACTAATATAGTATAATGCCAAAGTGACATAGTTAAACCACGTAAAGCTTTTTCAATTTCTGAGTTATCTTTTGTTTCAATAAACTCTTTATCTTTCACTAATTGGTTTACTTCGTTATCAGATAAAAGTATATTTTTCATATCTTGGCAGAAAACATCTCCTTTTCTTTGATGAGATAGAATGTCTACTATTTTCTCTATAAAGTCTATACCTTCTTCCTTTGATAAACCCTCAAAAGGATTTAAAGTGGAATCGCCTATAGTTGGTTCGATGATGTAAAACCAATGTGTTATAGCTGAAGGACCCCAACATAATTCTGCAATTTTTTTGTCACTAATCCCTTTCTCTTCTAGTGCTTTTATTGTATAGTATATTTCTTTCGGAAAGAATTTAGTGTAATACCAATTAGTTTCAATAATAGAAAAAGGCCAAAGTGGCGGTTCTCCTCTAGCACCATATACGACAAACTTTGCAAGAGTTCTATATACTTCAAGTACTTTATTCATATACAATTCCCTCCTTTCCATCGACAATAACCTTCATTCCATCTTTCAATTTTTTTGTTGCCTCATGAGTACCAACAATACCGGGAATTCCCATTTCTCTTGCTACAATTGCAGGATGTGATAACAAACCTCCTCGATCCGTAACTATCGCAGAAGCCTTAAGTATCGCTAAAGTATACTCAGGATTTGTTTCTGGCGCTACAAGAATATCCCCGTTTTCCATTTTTTCTGCGTCTTCAGGCTTCATTAAAACTTTTACTACTCCTTCTATAATTCCAAGGCTTGCAGGAATACCCCTTAAAATAACTTTTTTGCCTTCCTTCATATTATCACCCCTGTTATCGCTCTTGATTGAAGTAACCATAATTTAGCATTTGAAATGCACCACTCAATATCCTGTGGATAATTAAAGATCTTCTCGACCTTTAAGCATATTTCGGCGATCTCCTTTACTTTATTATCTTTCAAAGCTTGCTCGCCGGCGAGACTTTTTTCCATATCTATAATTTTAATTTCTTTACCCTCAATTGCTCTTATCTTATTTTTACTCCCAATTTTCTTTTCTGTAATCTCCAGTGTTTCCCTATCAACCGTGTAATCGTCTGGCTCTACCCTTCCGTCCACTATTATATCACCTACCCCGTAGGATGCTTCAACCAATAAACTTTTCTTATTCATCGGGCGGACCGTGAAGGTTATACCGGAAACCTCTGCTGGCACCATTTCTTGAACAATTACAGCCATGCCTTCTAAATAGAGTATTTTCTTTTTTATCCTGTAAACTACTGCTCTTTTGTTGAAAAGAGATGCCCAGCATTTCTTTACATTTTCCAAAACTGAATTTGTTTCTGCTTCAATATTAAGAAAGCTATCATGTAGTCCTGCAAAAGATGATTTTAAACTATCTTCGCTCACTGCTGATGACCTTATAGATACATACTGAACATTTAATTTCTTTAAATTCTCTCCTATCTCAGATTTGATTTCTTCCGGTATTTTCCCACTTAAGATTAAATTCTTAATTTCCTCGCTTTTTTCTCGGAAATTATTTTCATCAATTTCAAATGCCAATTTTTCTATCCTTTCCATTAGATTATTTTGTTTCAAATAGGCAAAGAAAGTATCTGAACTGATGACAAGTCCTTTTGGAACATTAAATCCATTATTTATAAGTATAGATAATGAATATCCCTTTCCCCCTAGCTCTGATATTTTTGGCTGATCTATTTTTGAAAGCAATTTTACCATACTCATATTCTTAATAGAAAACAAATAAGTTTTATTTGCTACAAATTTTAAAATTACCTTTTTTATAAAATGATTTTAATATCAATATCTCTTCTTCTTAAGAAGGATACAATAAAAATATTGGAAAGGCAATAGTCTGATTGCCAATTAGAAATTTCTATGTTTCTAACTCAATTGTGGGTATGGTAATTTAACTTGATGAAGCTAATTCTTGATAACTCCCATCATCCCCAGTGCCACCGCATCGAACATATTCTGGTGATATTTTTCTTTCCAGGCTCTGTCTTGAGTTAAATAAAGCTTGAGCTCTGGAAATTTAGACACTATAACCCTCGCCACCTCTCTTTTATTTGCCCGGCCATTGCCACAGATTGCCTTTTTAACAGTACTTGGAGCAAAGCTTAGCACCTTGAGCCCCTTTCTCCTTCCGATAGCCCTTATTTCATCAACAAAGATGTTTAAAAGAGCAGCATTTCGGTTATTTGCAAAAAACGCCTTTTCGAAAACTAAGACCTTAGGCTTAAAATCCTTAATCAATCTAAGAATTACCTTTCTTCCTTCTTTTAAAGTCTCGTGTGGGGATTTCCTCTTTTTGATAACCTTAACTCCGTGATAAATTAGCTTCTCTTTTTCTAAAAAAGCAACCCCCATCTCTCTTGTGCCTGGATCAATTGCCAGGACTTTTTTATTATTGCTGGCCATAGATTGATTGTAAACAATATTAGAATTACTCGACCTTTATTATCTATCTAATTGATAAAAACATCGTGATGCCAAAGCCACAGCCTCAAACATCCTGAAATAATAGGCATTCTTATGAGCTTTCTCCTTTTGAAGCTCATGGAAAAGGGCCGGATTCTCAAGGACAATCGCCTCGGCCAGGTTCTTTTTGTTTAGCTTATCTTCTCGGATAAAAAACTCCTCCACCTCTTTTATGGAATATTGAAAGACCTTCAAACCTTTTCTTCTGGAAAATTCCTTTATTTTTGCTGTGAGTTGAGCTAAATTCCGGGACCTCCGTGAGGGATGGAGTTTCTTTATGGCCAAAACACCCGGCTCATAGCGGTCGATAAACTCTGAGATAATCTTCACAGCCCTTTTCATCTTCTCTTTAGACCATTTTCCTTTGAGGACCTTAACTCTCCAATCCGAAAGCTCAGGTCCTTGAAAGACGGCAATCCCTAAATATCTTGTCCCTGGATTAATGCCGATGATTATTAGATGTTTCTTTGGCATGTTTTTTGATAAGATAGTTAAAAAGCGCGGCTCGACTTTTTTTTATTTTCTCAGCGGGCATCTCCTTTACTTCCCCTAAGACCTTTCTTAAAAGAGATTCAGGACATTTTTTGGTATAAGAAAGATAGACGGGGATGGACTTAAGATCATTTAATTCTCTGGCTATATCTAAGGCTAATAGTTCTTCCCTGTTTTTAGGTTTAAACCACTTAAAAGAATAAGGAATTGAAAATTTTTTATCTTCGTTAACGATATTGTTAATATTTCTTGTTATATAATTCTTGTTTGTGTTCCCTCCTGTCACCTCTCTGGTGTCCTTTTTGTCACCTGTCTGTGTCCCTTTTGTCACATCCGGCTTAAGAAGTCGGTAGAGGCACCGTCCCCGCCTCTTTTCAACGGCAAGCAGGCCAAGCTCTCGGAGCTCCTTTATTCTCCTTATGACCGTCCTTTTGCTCATTCCAATCAACTCAGCTATTGTTTTTTGGGTTGGAAAACAGGCCTGACTTTTTGAATTAGCAAAAGAAGCTAAAACATTGTATACAGCGAGGCCGGAAGACTTAAGGCTTCGGCTGAAAAGTTGCAAGACTTTTTTATTTATCCAAAACCAATCTCCGTTTCTTATATGCCTGATCTCATTTTTCTCATTACTTGTCATAATTTTTAGTAGAATTTCTTTCCCCAGACATGTTCACAGATTATCTGGGCCAGAAAGATTAAATTTTTTCTCATCTTGTCTATCTCCTTGTTTGTCAAATTAGGCATTCTGAGAATGCGTCGATATTTATCATAAATGTCCCGTCGCTTATTTTTCTTGGGCATACTTTTATCTCTGAATTTCTTTTTGCCTTTCCATAATCTTTCTCTTGATCAGCCGTATCAAAGGAAAAAACAAGGCGTCCACCAACACGCAATACAAACCTGCTAACTTGAAAACGTTGAGCAGGCTTGGAAGGCAGACGCCCTTCTCCCAGCGGGAGATCATGCCCGCGCTCTTGAGATTCAGGATTCTGGCGACATCCGTTTGCTTCAGACCTAATGCTTTTCTGTATTTCCTCAGGTTATTCGGAACCTTCTTATGTTCGACTTTTCTCATACCCTCCCTAGTTAATGCTTATAATCTTCAGAATAGCGGAGGGCGGAGTAAAAACAAGACACAAAAAATTGCCTTTTCAGGCAATTTTAGGCTTAAATTGTGAATAAAATGGGAATAAAATTAAAAAGCCACCAGAAAGGTGGAAAGAAAAATTTTTCAAGATGAGTTATAATTTCTCAAAAATAGTTTATAAGGTAAAATGGTTCATAAAGGAGAGTTAATGAAAAACAAAATATTGTTTTTTATATTTGTAATAGTAGCTTCTTTAGGAATTTTCCCAGTTTTTTTATTTTCTCAGGAGAATGAAACAATTGATTATCATTCTGATATGTTCAGCGGAGGCCAATTCATCGGTTTTAGAAATACTAAAGCTTATGATCCTTATAAAGCTGTAACTTTAATCATTACTTCCACTCTCATGAGTAATATGATACCCAGAGGAACAATATTTTCTTCAGAAGCATCTTGGTCTAACAATTTTTCAGTTTTTCACTCAATATCTCCTAAAGTTGGTATTTTTATTGGATATTGGATGAATATTAAAGAAATAAGTGTAAAAGATGAATTAATTAAAAATTTTCAAAATAATATCAACATTGGAGTTAATGGTGAATATAACAATTTTAATTTTGAATTTAAATATTTTCATTTTAAAGAAAAAGGAAACGGTCTTAAATTTAATGAAATTTCTTTAAATGGAAAATTTAATACACTCTTTAATCCTGGTATCGGGATTACTTACGACTTTGATTTTAATAAAGAAAAATCCCCTGGTTGTAATATAAATATTAATATTAATGAAAATATTCCACTAGAGGCTCTTAAACACGAAAATATAAGGCTAGAAGGAGATTATAAGATTAATCAATTTTTTAAACGAACAGGTTGGGAGCAATTTAATCTCCAGATTAGTGGTCCTATTCTATTAGAGGATTTGCTAAGAGTTTTAAAAATCGATAAATTTCTTCAAGTCAGCGAGGGGAAAACTATAATTACCTTAGTTGCAGCTACAATTTATAGAGTAGAAGAAAAAAAATTTTATGGTCATTTGAGTGCGCAATTGAAAATTCATATTCCTTTTTTATAATATTTATTTGCCTTTTTAATAAAGCTGGCATCACGCAGGCTATGTTTTGTCCAAACGATGGCGAGCACCTCTTTTTTTCTTAACAATGTAGCCTTATCCATACTGAACTGAACTTCCAGGGAATTTCACATCTAACTCATTTCTTTATGACTCAAGTAAAAACTTCTGACTTTCAATTTTTCAGTCGCCTCATGTTTCTTATAAATTTAAAAAAGAAATGCCTCTTCCACTATAGGATCAACTAAGTTTTTTGCAATTATATACTGTTCCGAAAGAGTAAATCTCACAATCTGTTCGAAAATGTCCTCTTTTGTGGGCAGAGAAGGATGATTTTTGAACAATCTTTCTAACCCTTTCTGGAGAAGAATCGAGAATGGAGGGTTGAGTTTTACGTCAATGATCGACCTATCTTTGACATAGATTTTCTCAAAAATCGCCTTTAAAAGGTTCTTTCTCTGTTCATAATTAAATTTCTGGTGAAGAAATGAAAGCATACTGCCGACTACGATACATTTATCCAGGAAATCTAGAGGATCATCATAATCAACTTCAAGTTGGCTAAGCCGAGCCTCTGCTGCCCTTCTCTTTTCATTGTATTTCTTCTCCATCTTTTCATAGATATCCCTGGCTAATTTACCTCCTAACATCTCATCCAAAAGCTTCATTTCTTTATTCTCTAATTCTCCTATAGTCCTCTTGAGTGTTTTAAGTTCTTTCCCGGCTATCTGCTTTCTTCTTTTGGCAATCTCATGCATCTCTAACTTAAGAAGTTCCAATAGCTTCTTAGGCGGCTGTAATCGCTCATAAAGGGCTTCTAGTTGACCGTCAAGGAGTTTTACAGGGATATATGGCTGATTACACTTCTCTTTATGGAGATTCGGAAGACATCTATAATAAGTTCCTCTGGGATGGACTTCTCCTGTCAGCTTCTGTCCACAGGTCTGGCAATAAGCAGCTCCCCTTAAAAGAAACTTTAACCTTCCTTTCTCTCCCGTATCAACGCTCCTTCTCTTTAATATCTCCTGGACTCTGTAAAATAATTCTTGAGAAATAATGGGCTTATGTTTTCCTTTGTACTCTTTTCCTTTCCATTCCATTCTGCCTATATAGAATCTTCTGGTTAGGAGCTTTTTCATTGCTTCTGGACTATAGATTTTTCCATACCTTGTCTTCAGACCTCTTTCAGACATCTCTTCTGACAGAGTTTTAAGGGAATAGTTTCCAGTTGAGAAAAGCTCAAAGGCCTGCCTGACAAAACAAGAAGTCTTTGAGTCAGGCACATGCTTGACTCGGCCATCTTCTCCATTAACGCTTCTATACCCAATTGGAGGTTTAGTAGGCCATTCCCCTTTTTTAAGTTTAGCAGAGTTAGATTTTTTAATTTCCTCTCCCAAATTAGCGCTGTACCATTCGGAAATGCTTGCAATGATATTTTCAAGAAGATGACCTACGGGATTGTCGTCAAAAGGTTCTGAGACCGATATAAGCCGTATCCCCTTCTGTTTTAGAATGGCCTTGATCGTAGCATAGTCGATCAGGTTTCTTGCCAGACGGTCAATTTTGTGAACAATAACCGCGTCAACACCCTTGTTTTCCTTACAATATTGGATCAACTTTTTTAATTCAGGCCGATTAGCCGTTCTTGCGGATTCGCCTTCGTCAATAAAATGACTGGCAACCTTCCAGTTGTTTCTTTTGGCATATTCCTTCATGGCCTCGATCTGGGCCGGAATAGACAGGTCTTTTTGAGCTTGTTTGTCCGTGGACACACGGGCATAGAGGAGGCAGTTCATAGAAAGTTGTTAAAATGAGAATTCTGGAATTAAAAACAGATATTTAAGCCCAGAAAATTCATCAATTAATGGTTAATTGAATATGATGAGCTCAGAAATGATTCTTATATTAACTCTAGCATTTAAATAATAATTCCTAAAGCTTGGGCTATGGAAAAAATTTGAACCTGTTGCTGTTTTTAAGATTTGCCTCAATGGGGATAATTTTTTTGTGAATTAAATTCGTTATAAAGTATAATTTTTACTCGAGTTGAGATTCTTCACCATTCTCAAAAATTCTAATCTCAAATTTTCTTTTATCTTTTGGTAAGTATATAAAGAATCCATAATCATAAGCATAAATATAGTTAATATTATTGTATCGAAAGCCATTAATACGGGTCATATTTTTTAATCTTTCTAGATCATAATTCATTTTTCTTTTGGTTTTTTTTATCTCCAAGCAAATAAAATTATCTTGTATATTTGAATTTCTTTTATGAACAATGATGTCAGCGTACATTTTTTTTAGTATTTTTCCTTGATCAATCGTTTCAACCTTAGTTTCATGCTTATAGTTATTAAATCCCATCTTGTTAAACTCGCAATCAACATAATAATTAGAAAATTTTATCTGTAAATAGTATGCAAAACGAAACATCAAACATCTTTCACAAATCTTGCAATCAAACAAATATTTATCTTTGTTGTAAAGCTTGTCAACACAACTCACTATTATTTCTGATACACTTCTTTTATCCATAAACATGCTATGTTGATTCGTTAGGATTTCTTATAGATTTAGTCCGTCGTGATGCATAATTTACAATTTAGTTATATTATATTTATTTCTCCTTTGTTCAAAAGCAATCCTTCCTCCTTCTAAAATCTCACAGGCATGTTCACGGATACCTTGTGCTTTTAAGGTGTCCTTATGTTTTTTATCTTTTTCTTTTGTATTCTCAATGCTACCAGTTAAATAATTAAACTGTTTTCCATCAGCGTTTTTCCTGTCGTCCCCATTTCTATTAGCAACAATAATTTGTTCCGAATCAGCACCAATAACCAAATTGGCATTATGACTCACCATAATAATTTGTCTTTCTTTCTTCTTCTTTTTTAGGAATGGAACTATATCACCATGAATCGACCTGCTGTCCAAATCGTCTTCAGGTTGATCGATAAGCAATGGCCATGTGTCTTCTGACTCAGCAAGAATTAACTTTAAAGCAAAAAGTGCTCGCTTTCCTGGCGTCATTGTAGACTTAAAAAATCCGCCAATTTTATCATTTTCCATTTCAGCGGTGAAAAGTATCTTCTCCGTTAATGATAAAACTTCTTGTGCCACTTCTTTTTTATCGTTTCCAATATTAATTTTCTGCTTCCCGGAGTAAACAGCAAGTAGAAATTCTGCTGGTTTTTCTCTTATCTCGTCAATATTAAGAATATTTTTTTCAACAAATTCAGTTTTGTCTCTTACATTAATTTTTTGTGTAACAGTTTCCAGCTTTTCATCATAGTCATACTCGAGTCCAAATTTAATACTCTCAAGCATACGCTGATCTGATCTATCTATCTCTATTCTTAATTGTTCTATTAAAGATTTTCTTTGATCTATTACTGATTTAATGTTTTTCTCGCACTTTTGCAGTTTATCCTGAGTCTCTTTTTTGTCTGAAGTTGTGTTTAAAATTTCTTTAATAATTTCATTGTATTCGTTCAACTTTTTAACAAGTTCTTCCAGTTCAATATTTTTTTGATATTTCTCAATTAATTCATTATTCTCTGTTTTAATCTCTTGTATATTTTTTTCTAATGCTAATTTCTCTTTCTCAATCGAACTTTTATATCCAATGACTTGCTTGTTAATTTCAACGAGAATATCCTTTTCTCTTTTTTGTAATTTTATTCTGATTTTATCTTGGAGTTTTTTTGGCAAACTTTCTAATACTGGAAAAAGATTTAGCCTCAGGATGCTGAAATAACCCTGTTCCTCTGAAGCATTTGAAATCTGCGAAAGCTCTGTATTGATTTGTTTAATTCTGCTTATGTGTGTAGATATTTCAGCACGTATCGTTTGATATTTCTTTATATCTGTTTCACTCAATTGATATTTTCTTTTGAGTTTTTCTATCTTAGATTCAATTTCTTGTTTTTCTTTTTCAATAGATTTTTTATCTCCTAAATCTTTTAATTTGTTTTCAAGAGATCGAATTAAGCCAGACAATTCAAACCAGCTCTCGATTTTTTCAAAAATTTGTTGATTATGAGTATTTATATTGTTTTCCGTTTGCTTATACTTTATTGCAAAATCGGGGAGAATTTTAAACAGCACTGGTTCAATTTTTTCTTTTATCTCATCAGGGTCTTTGCTTTTTTCAAATAAGTAATTTTGGGGAATATAAACAATCTTGCCCGGACTTTCACTATTAGATTTCCCATTCTTCCATTCGATAAAATACTCTAGATTTATATTGTCCCAATGGTATTTCTTTCCCTCCCCTGGACCATCAATCATTTTCTCAGTTAATTCCTTATCGATTGAGTGTGCTACATAGGCCAACAATGCTGATTTTCCCGACGATCTACTGCCTATTATTGAACTAAGATTGTTATTAAATTCAATTTCCTCTGGAAAATCATTTGTGTCCTTAAATTTAATCTTTTTAATAATCTTATAATCATCCTTTTTATCCGGCTTCACGGGACCAATCCAAACTCGTTCTCCTGACTCTGGTTCGTAGATTAATTGTTTTAATCCCTCAAATGTAGGATCTGCTTTTATCCAGGTCACATCTTTAAGGATAATTTCTTTTTTACTTCTGTCTATTTTCACCACTCTCCTACCTAAAAATTCATCCAATTCCTTAAATGTATGGGCGTCACTACAGGACACAACCGGCTTTTTACCAATCTCCTGCTCTTTATCTTCGAGACGATTAACATTTAAAAAATGTTCAATATTTTGAATTCCGCCAAAAAATGTATCACTAAATTTGTCAATTTCATCAGTAATTGCTTCTTTTCTTCGTTTCCCTCGTTTTGGTCGAATACCATCATAATTGGCAGCTGTAAAAACAAGAAAGTGTTCTTGACGAATTGCCTTTTTACCAAATGTTTCTTCAAAAGCATCGCTAATATCTTTTCTTGTTACGGCAGCAGATTCAAAATCATGTTTACTGGATAATTCTGAACACATAACAGGCATTTCATCTTTTTTTGTTTTGACAACTTTTAATTTGCTTAAAAATTTATCTACCTTATCTAATGATGCAGGATTGAATAATAAATGCATATTGACTTCTTCAAGTTCCTGATTCACTGATTCATTTAGACGCAGTTCAATATTTAAAAAAAATATTTTCTTTGAGCTGAGATATTTATCGTTATATTTTTTTATAAAAGTACGGTAATTATCGGCGGAAAAATAATCGGTTATGCCAAAAACCTCGACATCTGACTGTTCAATTTTTTTACAAAATTTATCCCAAATGTCTTTATCTCCCTCGGCCCCATAGCCGTCATAAAGTATTGATCCTGGTGCATGAACCTGCAAATCCCACTTTCTCCATTCGGAACCTCTCGGATATTTAATTTTATTATTTTCTTTGGGCATAGAATTCTAAATTTTTCTTTTTTAAAATCTTCCTAATTTTTTAAAAAGTATATTTAATCAACCTCTTTATTCTAGTTTCTAAAATTAATGTAGTCAATAAGATAAAAAGGAAGTAGGTTTTTCTACTTCCTTTTTGCTTTGAAAGAACTGTCTTTTCAGTTGAGGTCATTTTGAATCATAAAATCTCTCCCAAGATTCATCCTCGCCTTCAATTTTCCTCAGTCTAGCCTTATTTCTCACTTCTTCTAGCTCACCTAATTCCTCTGCTTCCTCGATATCATCTGCCACAATTTCCAACTCATAAATCAGAATATACTTTTTCATCTTCATAAACTCCTTTTAGTTTCCCTGCCAATCCTCACAAATATCTCCATACTCACATCCTTTACACCAAAAGCTTTGCCTTGGAAAGAAGATTTGAGACCTGATTCCTTTTAGAACCTGGCTCGCCAGAAAGAAGAATCTCTGGTAGTCGGCCTTGCTTCTTTTTGTCTCTAAGGTAATTATCTTTGGCCTTTTGGTCTTGACAAAGTTTATCAGTTTGATCAGACGCGGCGGTATTTGAGTGAGCATCTCAAAGGCATAGCTGTAAGCAGTAAGCTGGAGGTTATCATCAACATTTTTCTGAGTAAAAGTCTGATTTGAAGTTTTAAACTCAACTATTGTGTCATCCTTTTCGATAAGGTCGATAAAACCTTCAAGGTTTAATCCAAGACGATCTCCGTTTGAAGGATTAACTAAGGGAACAACAAAGGGAATCTCACTATCAGCTACTCCATTGTGTTTTTGATGAAAATAAAGGGCTAGAATCTCCTTTGCTATAAACGCTAATTTCGCATCATCCTCACCGCTTTTGTATCGTATCTTAGCATCTGCCCTCTGACTGTACCAGTCTGTGTCAAAAAGCCGTAAAAAATCCTCCAGAGTCACCTCGTTTCCTTTTTTTCTCTCTTTGTGAAACCAAGATAGAGTTGAATGAATAGCACTTCCAAAAGCAAGCCCTGATGGTTTAAATGGCACTGGAATTTTGTCAATATAGCGAAACTTGTACTTAAGGCTGCATTGAAGGTAGAGATTCATCTGGCTGCTAGAAAGGTGCTCTATCATCCTTTCCTCCCTTGCTCTCTTCAAGTAATTTCTCGATCACGTTGCTCGCCTCAACCTTGGTTACATCTTTTAAAGAATCCACTTGAAAGAGATCCTTTAATTTTTCATGAGCCTCATCTGCTTCTAATCCATTTCCGGCCAAGATTCTAAATAGATATCTCTTTTGCGCATCAGTCATTAGGGCCTCGTCAGTTTGGGCACTGTCAACCTGACTTTTTCTCTTTCTTGTCTCTGGTTTCTGATTGACTGAAGTCTCTAGGTTATCTTCTAAAGTAATCTCCTTATCATAGATATAGAAACTCAAGATAACCTTCCCATCCCTGGTTCTTACCTCAATACACCTTACTTTCTTTTTCATAGCATTAATCCTCCTTTACATTTTTTTTAATAATCCTCCCTCTTTTTCTGAATAATACTCTCCAGAGGGAGTGATAATCAGATGATCCATGACCTCGATCCCCAATAGTTTTCCTCCCTTTTCTAATCTCTTCCAAATCTCCCTATCTTCCTTAGAAGGTTGAGCTTGACCACCTGGATGATTATGAACAGTTATGATACCCGTTGCTCCATTCAAGATAGCTCTTTTGAAAACCTCTCGAGGATGTACTAAAGAATTATTGATTGTCCCCATGGATACCAACTCCTTTTCGATAATCTTGTTAGCACTATTAAGATGAAGAACCCAGAAGCATTCCCGGTCAGCTTTAGCTTCCTCTGTCATAATAGTTGCTATCTTATCAGGAGATTGAACAGCCTCTCCTAAGGTTTCTTGGATTTGTAAAAACTTTAGTTCCATCTTTACTTGCCTCCTTTCTTTTTAAAGTTCTGTTTTCATTTTATCTTTCTTGAGGACTCTAACAAGAAGGGCTAATTTGCCTTAGAAGAGAGCTTTTCCTCTCTTTAAATGTGATTATTGGGGATTTACAATTGAGATATATGACCGGATTAAACAACAATGAAAATCCAATCACTCCTTTTGCGATTACAGATTATCGGGATATTAAGAAACGATTCGGAATCAAAGAGAAAAACCGAAGAGGCCATATGTATATTATTGGAAAAACTGGAACTGGAAAATCCACATTGATTGAAAATTTAGCTATCTCCGATATCAGAAATGGAAACGGCCTGGCTCTCATCGACCCTCATGGAGATTTAGCCGAGGATATTCTAAACTTCATTCCAAAGCAAAGAATTAAAGATATTATCTATTTTAACCCCGGAGATTTGGAATTCCCTATAGCCTTTAATCCTTTAGAAAAAGTTCATCCTGATTATTATCATCTTGTAGTATCTGGTATTATCTCGGTCTTTAAGAAAATTTGGTCAGAATTCTGGGGCCCACGACTAGAGCATATTTTAAGACATTCAATTTTTACACTTCTGGAATATCAAAAGGCTACACTCCTGGATATACCCAAACTTTTAACTCATAAAGAATTCAGAATAGAAGTTTTAAAAAGTGTTACCAATCTTCAAGTCAGAGAATTCTGGTTTTATGAATTTGAAAAATATTCTGCTTGGCTTAGATCTGAGGCAATATCTCCAATTCTCAATAAAATAGGTCAGTTTCTAACCAGCTTACCACTTAGAAATATCGTTGGACAGAAGGAAAATACTTTTAATCTAAGAAATGTAATAGACGAAGGAAAGATATTGATCGTTAATCTTGCCAAAGGGAAGATTGGAGAAGAAAATTGCTCCCTTTTAGGAGCAATGATAGTAACAAAGATTCAATTAGCTGCCTTGAGTCGTGCTGATTTGCTGGAAAAAAGAAGAAGGCCATTTTATCTTTATGTAGATGAAATTCATAATTTTCTCACCCTTTCCTTTGCAGATATTTTATCTGAGGCCAGGAAATACGGACTAAATCTCATTTTCGCTCACCAATATATTGAGCAGCTTGATGAAAAGATAAGGGCAGCTATATTTGGAAATATAGGGACCATTATTTCTTTTAGAGTAGGTGCTGAAGATGCTAAACATCTAGCTCAATATTTTTCTCCTGTTTTCGATGAAGTTGATTTAGTCAATCTTCCCAATCATCATATTTATCTCAAACTAATGATCGATGGCAAAACCTCTCAGCCTTTCAGCGCTGTAACATTGGTTCCATCTGAAAAGAGAACCTCTTATAAAAAGGAAATTATTAAGCTATCTAGAGAAAGATACACAAGGCCGAGGAATCAAGTGGAAAAAGAGATTCTTTACCGGGCTCCTTCCCCTCCTAAATCTTATGACCAAAGGCTTCCAATCTAATTCATCAATATTTCTTTTGTCCAATGAAAAGATTGTTTTTAAAACAAACCCTCATTGGCTGTTTATTGTTATCCTTGTGATTGCAATTTTCCTTTTTTGGCTATTTTATATTCTCTATGCCTGTCCCTTTTTAGGTGCCGTAGATTTTAATGGACTTGAGAGTTTTTGCAATATCATCAGTTCATTTGCTGCTTTCTTTCTAATAATAGTTCTTTACCTTGACTGGAAATTTAATCGGCTCTACCTCACAAATTTGAGGCTAATAAAGGAAAGAGGGATCATCGGTAAACGCTTTATGTCTATTAGGCTTGATAACATAGCGGATATTACTTGCAGCTTTGGAATTTGGGGAAGGATATTTGGCTTTGGGAATTTAGTTATCGAGTCAGCCGGGACATATGGCAAGATGGTCTTTGAAGGCCTGCCCAAGCCTAAGAGGATTAAGTGGAGGATTGAAAGAGAAAGAAGCAGATTGATGGTGCAATCCGTTTGATATAATTCTAATCCTTTGAGATAAATATTTCAGAATAAAAGAATTCTCTATGCCCTGAATTCAGTAACGGGCTGATTGCTGCACTTACAATAAGTCAGCCTTCCATAAATTTACTTTAATAAAAGCCCGAAATGGTATCTAACGTCTGAGCATTTACGAACTTGCGTAGCAAGTTAGGCGAAGTGAAACGAAGCCGTAAATGCTTTGTTATACGCCGTGGATGACCAAAACTTATCATTCATGCTTAAAGATTTTCGTAAATGGCCAGCCAAGAGCTTCGAGTCTTCTCTTTCCCACAATAAACCAACCCATTACGATAGTTAGTACAGTTCCCACGACCAAAAAATGCCATGAATTGGATACCTTTTGGAACAGATTTGGTCCTTCACCATACTCGCTGGCGAGAAGAATAGCTAAACCTTCTAACAACAGAAAGATAATCGTAGTGAAGCCTACCCTAAGCCATGCCGATCTTTTTAAAGACTCTTTTTGAGTCCTTTCTTCGTATTCTAAAAATTTGTTTTTGAGTTCTTCAATTCCTCTATCGCGTTCTTTAAGATCTTTTTCATATTGCTTCTTTAGTTCCTCTACACCCTTGGAAGCCTCACCGAGCTTCTTTTCATATTCCTGCTTAATTTTTGTGTTCTCGGATTCCAGCCTTGCTATCTCCTGCTTATATTTCCTCCCTGGATCAGCGAAAACTCTAGATACTTCGTAAGCAAGCTTTTCCCTATCAGTCGGGTCTGAGGGGTCAAGCATTGGGGCATTGACCTTAATATATCGAATACATTCCTCAACATCTTCTGCTGGAAGTTCCTTGCATGACATATGCATTTCATGAAATATTAGAAAATCCTCCAAATCAAAAATCCTTTCCTGTGGTAACAGTCGATATTTTATCATCTCCGCAAATATAGCAGTGAAGCCATCTTCTTCACCCTCTGGAACAGCTATTGGAGAAATCCACTGCAGTAGTGCATCTAAAGTGATAGCGAGTGATTGTGAAGAAGTATTTGAAGGCATAGAGCCAGGAAGAGATTTATCCATAGTAACTAGCCAAATATTGCCCCCATTCTCTCCTCTCAATTTTTGAAGCCAAAGAAGTAATACGGCATCGTGAAGTGCAGCTCCATGTCCTTTTGGACGCTTACGCATAGCGGAATATTTAGATCTCAAAGTCTCAGCAAACTTTATGGTTTGTGGGCTGTCCTTTGCTTCGTCAAACCAAATATCATCCTCCAATTGCACTTCAAAGAGAGTTTTCAAGTCATCCATTGGAGAATCGAAGCTTGTAAAAAGTTCATCAATATTAACTGTCTCACCTGACATTTTCTTTTCGCAATAGATTTCGTAAAAGATTGACCGCATCTTTGATGCCATCTCATCTGGGATCTGGTCGGTAACTTTTTCCATTAGATCGCGCTGATATGTAAGCCAATTTTGTAGCTCATTTTGTGAAATTTGGCATACTTTTAGTGCAATACCTAGTTGTTTGCAGGTTTTATTAAATGCCAGAAAACTTTTATGGTGGCGGTCCTTTGGTTCCAGCGCTTCGATTATAATGTTGGTGTCAAGATAAAATATTGCGTGCCCGAATACTTCCTTCGACAAGAGAACCCCGCTAGGATCTAAACCGAGTGCTTTTGCAATATAATAACTCTGTGCCATATTCCATTTTATTGTGTCATATTCTGGATCGCTATCTTGGAAGAAAGATATGACAGCTTTCTGAAAAAGGGAGTGGTCAATTGAATTAAAACTTTTCTCGACTTCCTTCAAGGCAGAGGAAACAAACGGGAAGGATAGGAAGTCGTCTTCCTTAATGTCGCCTTTAATTATTCGCACACATTCCTCTCCAAGTTTTGAAAAGATGATACAGAGAAATTTCAAAAAAGGGCGATTGTATACAGAAGATCCCTCTTTCGCATTTTTGAAAAGCCTGTTTACAACAGAGTCAAAACGCTCTTCGGCATGGCGCTGTATCTCTTCAAGCTCGCGCCTGACCTCTTCTGACAATTTATATAATTTATGCCTACCCCTTTGTTCTGGTACAACTCTTTGTTTCTTGACCAGTCGTTGGAGAGAATCCTCTATTTCATGAGAGCTAATCGCATAACCACCAGTTTCAGAAGCAAAGATATCTTGTATCTCCTGCAAACTTATGCCCCCTTCAGTATCGATCGCAAATAAGATTTGCTCAATTATTTTCTCTAAGGCAGATTCCTTGACTGGCTGGATCTGGGGAGAGAAGCGCATTCTGGTGGTTAGGAGTATTGACCTTTTTTGCGTAATATCCTCAAATGCATTCATAATGATAAACTCCCTTCATAAAAATGGTTGACCATGGCGTATAACTTGCTTATATCCGAAGTATTTCGGATATACAAACTCTGGCTGAAAGCCAGAACTCATTACTTCTTTTAACTTTTTATAACTTTTGCCACGCATCACCTACTTATTTCAATGGATTGGCAAATTATGTCCGGCTCCAATATGAAAGAATTATATCAGGAATTGATTATTATAAACAATACTTCTACATCACTTTAATAGATTAATGTGGTTTAGTCTTTAGATCGGGCAAAGTGGCAAATCTTCATTCGGGAGCTTAAGGGGAGCAACTTTGCCTCGGTCGATAAAATCGCCCTTCTTTCTTTCTGCTCTCAGCCGGTTATACTGAAAATAAATCCTCTCTGCCAAAAGCACCTTTAAAATCAAAAAAGGAGGAAGTCTATGAAACTTCAATCTTTAATCGAAGAATTGGAAAGACAAAAACCACTGAAATGGGATAAGAGAATCAACTCTTCCCATTTAGAGATGACCCTGTTTGAGAATCAAACAAGGTTTCAAATCCACGGAGAAAATTCTTTTCCGATATTAAAGCCATGCCATAATCAGATAGCCGACAAACTCGAAATTCCTTTTAAGTACTACCACAAAATGGAAAGTGAAGCTCCTGAACTTCTGGCTGAAAATGTAAATACCTGGCTTAAGAATAAAGAAAAAGACTTTTTCATCCGAGGACTGGGAGATTCCATCAGGGCTTTTCTTAGCGAAAGGTACAGGGTGATTGACCATATGGATGTTCTTTATTGCTCATTAAATGAACTCCAGGCTCATGAGGTTGAAATTGAAGATTGTTATCTATCAGAGATTGAAATGAACATTAAAGTGAAGAGTCAAAAACTAAAGGATTTCGTCAGACACAAGGACGACTTGATAGTCGGAGGTCTCTTCTTTACAAATTCAGAAACAGGACATAAGGCTCTAAGGGTTGAGCCAAGGCTTTTCCGAGTTAAATGCTCAAATGGGATGATTATTGAAGAATTTGTCACAAGGGAAATTCATATCGGAGATGAGATTTTTGACGATATGATCTATCTTTCCATCAGAAAATCAATCCGGGAACTGTTCAGCAGGTTTGGGGAAATAACTCAGTCCCTAAGGGAGGCGACTGAGATAAAAATCAAAAGTCCTCAGAAGCTGATAAACAACGTGGTCGAGAACTACAGATTAAGCGAAGCCCAGAAGGAAAACATCTTTATGGCCTTCGGAGCAGAACCTGAATATGATAAATTTGGTATTGCTAATGCTGTGGCTATGGCAGCCCAGAAGGAAGAAACCTGGGAGAAAAGCATCGAGCTGGAAAGGATAGGTGGCAATCTTATATCGCTTCCCATCGAAGAGTTTAAATCTCTCGATGGATAACATAAATCAGGCAGAGAGGAAAAAGGGAGATGCAAAAGCATCTCCCTTTTTGTAATATTATTTTTCAATCTTTTGTATATTTTCTTGTTTTTAAATCTTATGATATACTATATTTGTGATACTAATTGATACTTTTAAAGAATAATGAAAATAAATAAAAATAAATTATATACAACAAAAGAAGTAGCTGAGATTCTAAAGATTTCAGCTGTTACCGTGAAGCGTTACATAACCAAAGACCAAATATCTTCAATAAAATTTAATGGCATTCGAAGAATTAAGGGTGAGGATTTATTAAAAATTTTAAACAATTCAAAAGAAAACAACAGAAAACATCATGGATAATTTAACAAAAGAGCAAAGAAAATTATGCATGTCCAGAATTAGAAGCAAAAATACAGAACCAGAAATAATTGTCAGAAAAACCTTATCAAAACTTGGTTTAAGATACAGACTGCATGTTTCAAAACTGCCGGGCAAGCCTGATATAGTAATCTCAAAAGCAAAAAAGATTATTTTTATAAACGGTTGCTTCTGGCACCAGCATAAAAATTGTACAAGGCAGGCAATGCCGAAGGCTAATATAGAATATTGGAAGCCAAAACTGCAAAGAAATATTGAGAAGCAGGAGCAAGATATAAAAAGTTTGAAAAAATCAGGCTGGAAAGTTTATAAAATTTGGGAGTGCCAGACAAAAAACGAACAAAAATTAACTCAAAAACTTTTAAAAATACTATGAAGCAGGATTTAATATTCAAACTTGCAGAGTTATTTTGCGGCCCAGGAGGTCTATCTCTTGGCGCAATGTCTGCTGTCTTCAACGACCAGAATGGAAAAGCTTACAAAATTAAGCCCGTTTGGGCCAATGATATTGATCAAGATGCCTGTAAAACCTATGCCAGAAATATTCACAACGCTGATTTAACAAAAGTCGTTTGCGCTCCAGTTGAGACAATTGACTTTGAAAAAGTCCCTTATTTTGACGTTTTGGCATTTGGCTTTCCTTGCAATGATTTCAGCGTTGTAGGAGAACAAAAAGGATTTCATGGGAAATATGGACCTTTGTACAATTATGGGATAAAGGCCATAAATGCACGCAATCCAAAATGGTTTATTGCTGAAAATGTAAGTGGACTGCAGAGCGCCAACAGCGGCAAAGCTTTTGCAAAAATTCTTGAAGACCTTGAAAAAGCAGGAAAAGGCTACTGCTTAACTACTCATTTATACAAATTTGAAGAATTCAGCGTGCCTCAAACACGCCACAGAATAGTAATTATCGGGATTAGAAAAGACTTAGGATTAGAGTTTAAAGTGCCGGCGCCGACTACTGCCGATAAATACATTTCAGCAAGAGAGGCGATTGAGAATCCGCCTATACCAGAGAATGCACCCAATCAAGAAATTACAGCCCAGGCAAAAATAGTTGTAGAAAGATTAAAGCATATACCGCCAGGCAAAAATGCATGGATTAAAGGACTACCCAAGCATCTAAGGCTGAACGTCAAAGGCGCAAAAATGAGCCAAATCTACAGAAGGCTTCACCCCGACAAGCCGTCTTACACAATTACAGGAAGCGGTGGGGGCGGCACGCACGGCTATCACTGGAGTGAAAACAGAGCCCTAACAAACAGAGAAAGAGCGAGAATACAGACTTTTCCTGATGATTTTATATTTGAGGGTTCAAAAGAAAGTGTAAGAAAGCAAATAGGAATGGCTGTTCCGCCTAAAGGAGTAAAAATTATTGTTGAGGCAGTATTTAAAACTTTTGCCGGTGTTTCATACGATTGGATTCAGCCAAAAATTGCCAGTGGCAATGGAAATAACAATGGGCAAAAATTCCTTTTTTAATTTTAGTCAAAGTTTTTTCAAAAACGCCTGCCAGTCTTCTTTGTCTCTGTGCAAAAGACCAGATTTCTTGACATAGCGCTCCCCATCAAATTTCTGGCCCGGAATACTTGTCACTCTTTCCAATTCATCTATACTGCACCATCCCGCAATCTCGCAGTACAAGTTCTGAAAGTCGGGCATTTCATCTTTATATCTTGAATAATGTTGCTGATTTTTTACAACCTCAATAACTCTGTCTTTGGTTATTCTCAATATATGATCATCTGGGATATCCGGACGGCAGAAAATGTAAAAATCAGATCTTCTTTCAGGGATTGTTACTTCATTCTTGCCCAGCACTAAATAAGCGCTTTTGGGTTTTGATGATTTTATTCCGACTCCAATTTTTGGCTCTCTTTTTTTACCGCTTTCTATAACGCCGATAATATCCTGCGGCACAATTACATCATATATTCTGAAGTCCAGCTCAACATCAACGCTAAACTCTTTTTTTAAAAACTTTTGGACTGCAACTTCCGCAAGCTGTCCTTTTACCCAATTTGTAATTTTTTGTCCAAATTCTCTTTGTCTTGCAGTTCCCCAATCAGATAAAACATATCCTCGGAAGTGCTGAGCCAATGCAAAATCCAAGCAAAGAGCATAATCATCAATAGTCAGTTCAACAGTCCGCCACTTAAAGCCGTTATGCCATTCCTGCAAGACTCTCTGGTTAAATAAATATCGGCCTCTGTTGTTCTGTCTTTCAAGACACTTAAATTCATCTGCGTTTTTGAAGTAGTTGTCAAAAGTTTTATCATCAAGACCTAAAAACTTAACAGCTTCTCTTCTGGTTAAAATTTTTTCCATAATAGAAGGTTATTTTTTAATAAAAAAATTTAAATCTTTTTTGTAGATTCTAGCAAAATCTTTTAATTGAACAACATCAATTCGTCTCTGCCCAGATTCGATTTTCGAAATATAAGACTGGGTTTTTCCTAAAAGCTTGGCGGCTTTTTCTTGGTCTAAACCAGCCTCAACTCGGGCTTTTTTTAATTGTTCAACTAAAAATTTGTGCTCTTTTGAATAAATCGACTTATCCATAATCGCCTTACCTACATTTATAGGCTATATTCCATAGTGTAATATGCCAAATTGGAATATACAAAAACTAATGAGTTAAAGGGATTTGCTTTTTATTAAGCGCACAAGGGCTGGGTAGAACAAGCACAACTTCTCTTTCTTTTTTTTCGGCACCGCCGCTTGATGTCCTGCGGAGCAGGACTAGGGTGGAAAGAAGCTTCTCATAAAATAGCGCGCTTCATTATACTAGTTCATTTGTGAGAATTTTCAGAAACCCAACCGTCTGCTCTAATGAGACGATCATTCACATTAGCGTCCTGCTTGCTTTTGGGAGGTCTGAACCTGTGGGCTCAACCTCCAATCACCTCACATTGATCAAAAAATATATTAATTTATTTCCTTAATCTCCTGTGTTAAATTTTATCATATAAATTTATTAAATCTTAATAAGCTAAAGTAGTAAAGTAGACCAATGGAGAAGGGCAAGACCGCCGGCATCTGGATTCGGGTCTCTACTGAAGACCAGGTGAAATGGGGTAAATATCACAATGCTTTTCAGTTTTTGAATATTGATGATGCAGGGAGAATTTTTGTTCAAACCTATGAAAGAGCAACTGATGGAAGTGGTTATTATTACGATGTCTTTGATTCAGAAGGAAAATATATAGCTAAGACTTCTCTTAAAACCACGCCTCGAGTAAGGAATATTAGAGGAACTCATTTAACAATTATACTATTCTAAAGGGGAAAGCCTGAAAGCCAGCCAAAGACCCTGAAGCCCTGGCTTCCCGAGGACGAAAAAGACGCTATGTAAGCGGAAAGGCCACCTCATAGGAGAGGACGAAGGAAAGGGAAAGAAATTCTCATTATCATCCATATTGTTGCTTTTGACATAAAAATTTTCTTGAATTATATTTGAAAGAGCAAATTAAAAAATAAAGGTCGTATCCGATGAAGCGAATAATACGTATATTAACCATTCTCTTTTTCGTTACCCTTGTATTTGCTCAGATTGAGCTTCCTAAGCCAAAACCAAGTGATGTTATCATCCACCATGTTGGCTATGTTTTGTCCTATAACGAAACCCACAAACAGGCTAACTGGGTGGCTTATGAGCTAACTTTGGAGGAGGTTAATGGTATATTTGAAAGGACAAATGATTTCAGACCCGACCCAATGGTTAAAACTGGTTCTGCCACGTTAGCTGACTATAGGGGCTCAGGATATGACAGGGGTCATCTCGCGCCAGCAGCAGATATGAAGTGGTCAGCCATCGCAATGAGCGAATCTTTTTACATGAGCAACATGAGTCCGCAAAGGCCGAGCTTCAACAGGGGCATCTGGAAAATGCTGGAAGAACAGGTTAGAAAATGGGCGGTTGATAATAAATCTGTTTATATAGCCACCGGGGGGATGTTAATCCCTGGATTAGGCAAGATCGGACCAAATGGAGTATCAGTACCAGAAAAGTTTTATAAAGTCATTCTGGATTACCAGGAACCTGAACTCAAAGGGATTGGATTTATTCTGCTAAATAAGGGCTCAAAAGAGCCTCTTCAGAATTATGCGGTAACAATCGATAAGGTAGAGAGTATGACGGGGATTGACTTTTTCTATGCGTTGCCCGATGAAATTGAAGAAGAGATTGAATCGAGAGTTGACTTGAGCAGGTGGGATTTCAGCAGGGCAGAGGCTTCCCATAAACAGTATTCAAAGAGGGAGTAGCCTGCAGGTATCGTAAACATTAGTTATGCGAGCAAGGAAGAATTGATGAAGCTGAAAGGTATAGGACCGGTGCTTGCAGAAAGAATCATCCAGTACCGCAAAATGCATGGCTATTTCAGATCAGTTGACGAGCTGATAAAGATTAAGGGTATCGGCCCGAAGACATTGGAAAAGCTAAGGCCTTATGTAACTGTTATAAATAAGAATTGGTAAGATTGAGGCGAGTGGAAGCCAGCGACATTTTAGCCCTGGCTTCCCGAAGCTGAAAACGACGGCTGAGCCGGAAAAACGCCTCATTGAGATAGACGTGTGAGGGGGAGGGAAATTCTCAAATTTAACCATTTCAATGTAAGATAATGTGCCAAAATGTGACATTTGCCCACAAACCCTTGACAAGAGCCATTCAGTAACCCACATTGCACATTGATAACATAACAATTATTGGTCTTATACCGATTATCATATGAAAAGGGATAAATATCTATATTGGAAAAAAATTATTTAAAGGAGGTTTGATTATGGCAAGGAGGTACGGACCGCCATTATATGGCAAAAAGTACTGTGGAAACACTAATAAAATGGAAGTTCATGATCTTGATAATGAAGATACTAGTCCTTCAGGTTGTCAGATTGATGAAATAATTGATGCTGGACATGCCAGGAGTTTTAATCCTGATACATTGGAACAGGCTCACAGTGAAGGTTACGATAATTGTGCAAAATGTATAGGAGGAAGTACAAGATAAATTTTTCACAAACAGTAACTGATTGATAAGGCAAATAGAAGCTAGAATTCCTCAACTACTATGATTCAAGAAAAACACAGATAAGCGAAATTAGGGCCTTATTAATAGAAGGTTGACGTTGGTCAATGGGATGAGATTCCCACTATTTTCATATTTGACCGAGATATTTTATTATGATATACAATAAAAAATGTCATTATGGTGAATGACCGGAGAGATATAAGTCCATATGTGCTCTCTTTGCCAAATGAGACACTGTTCTGTTGATTGGCCACAGTCCTAAAAGATATAAAGGACTGGTTCAAGAATATTCGGTGTACACAAAAATTGCATTGGATGATCCACATAAAATCCATTGTGTGCGGGGAGTACTTGCCAGAGATGGCTATCTAGGAGGATATATGATGAATATAAAGCTAAGGCATATTATTAGGTTCCTGGAAAACTACCAAGGTGAAATTATTATCTCCATTGCTAGTACGGTGCTTGGTGTATTATTGGGCGTATTGGTTTATTCCCTTATATTGAATTCGAGAATAATCGACTTAATTGTTATCGCCCTTATTTCTACCAGCATTATTTTTATGGTGGGATTATCTTTCAATATTAAGAGGAATCTCACCTGGAAAATCCGAGGGATGGAATCGTTAATAACTGAAATCTATGGAAGACCACATAAGCCCACTCAATACGTTCGGCGCCTTTCGCACTTTGCAATTGAGAAACAACTTTTAGCTAAAGATCTTGTACAACAGCAATTACCGCCATTAATAAAGCGCTGTTGCAGAGAAAATGCAGGGCTTCTTAAAATAGCGCTTGTTATTGATTCCGGGACGACTCTAGCACCAGTATTTCCAAAATTGAAATACTATGGTTATGGCGATGCGCTCGAAGATATTTCTAAAAATATAGCAATTTACACGAATAGCCTTTCAGGAGTAACTGCCTTTAACCAAGAGACTGGACTTGAACCATACAAAGTGGAAGACACAGCTCTTCACTTACTCGGAGGCACTCCTCTTGAGGAATATAGAGCAAACACTGGTGAAGATACTTTAGAGGCATTGAGGGACCTTCGAAAGGAGTATTGTCCAGAAAATAATTGTCTTGTAATAGGCATTATTACAGCCAATTGGCTATTAGTTACGCGAGAGTACAACCAAGTGTTCATCTGTGCGAGAGGTCGAGGGCATCATGACTTTAAAAAAGAGGTAGTAAAGATATCTGACAAAATTATTATCGTTGCTCCACTTGGGAAAATTCTGAGACTCAACACGCCAGAGGAGCTCAACAAGGTGCTAGAGGAGGAAGAAGTGAGTCGATACGACGGATTCAAGATTGATTCCGAAAGTCGAGAGAATACTTACATGTTGACCTCGAAAAGAAAGAGAAGAGATTCTATTCTTTTCCCACATTCTCAGGAATTGATACGCGCTTCTCAAACACCAGATAAATCTCAGAACTATATTTTAATAAAAAAAATACCGACATTTGATCCGAAATTGCCTCGGGAAAAGCAAATAGAAATGGAAATTCCACACTACTACTTTCGACCTCATGCCTATAGGGTATTCGGTATTCAGATATAGGTGTCCGATTGGCTCGTACCTGTTTAGCCTTAATAACATCAGAGGAAGACAAAAGTAAATATTTTCCAGAATATTTGAAATCGCTTAAATGGCTTCTTTCAAAAAGAAGTAAAGATGGTATTTTAATATCGCCTCATTATGGAGCTTTGCTAATAGCTGTTTTGGGAACAATATTAGAAAAGTATGAATTGTCTGAAGAGATATCAGAAGAATTTAAAAATGCTATTAAAACTCATTTTCATTATTTAAGGACAGAATTTTATAGAGGAATAGAAGATGACAGATTATGGCGAAATGAACCCTGGCAAATAGGGCTTATTTTATTAGGATTATTAAAATCAGGGAATTTATCATGTTCTTTGTTTGATGATTTTAACTTCAATGAAGAGCTAGAAGCTAGATTAAAGATAATGTGGGATGATGATTCAGAATGGGTTGATATAGTTGACACTGCAGGATTAACAGTGGGACTAGCAAGTTATTTATTTGAAAGAAGTGAATATCTAGAAAAAAACGACATAGATAGCAATCTTATAAATAAAGAAAATTTCCCCAATTTTATTACTTTTCGGAAAAAATTCTCTGGGAAAATACCTAGTGTATTTATTTTATATTCAAGAAAAGATGAACATATAGCTTTTAGGTTGGGAAAAGCTTTAAAAGAAAGAGGTGTAAAAGTTTGGCGGAGTGAAAATGAATTACTCGTAGGGCATGATTTTGAATCTAAAATTTATGAGGGAATTCGAAATTCAGATTATCTTGCATTAATAATAACAAGAAATAGCTTGAAGTCAAAATGGGTTCGAAAAGAATTAAATAGAGCAAGAATGAGGGAAATTGAAAATAAAGAGATTATTATCCTTCCTTTGTTATTTGAAAAATGTGAATTACTAAATAAACTAAGGAGAAGATAATATGCAGATTTTACAGATAATTTTGAAGTTGGTTTTAAAAAATTGTTGAAGACATTACTTCCGAACAATACTAACAGTCCTGGATTTGATGTGAAATTTGAAAGATGTAAACTGTCCTCTAAATATAAGAAATGTCCTTTTTTGTAAAAGTGAAAGAATCACAGGTGCTTTAATAAGTCCTATTGCAAGTAAAAAATATCCTAATATATTATGTGATGATTGTGGAAATTGGTGGTAAGAGGGATTAGAGAAATTTATATGGAATTGGGATATATTACTTACTAACTTTGTTAGCAAGTGATATCATTCCGATAAAATTATAGCTAAAATTCCTAGAAATAGAATAAAAGAGGCGAGTGGAGACCAATATCCCCCTGGTCTCCCGATTCAGAAAAGGACCGCAAAGCGGATTTAACACATCAAAATTTAAGACGATTATTAAAAGAGAATTTCTCATTATAAAATAATCGATTATTTTTTAGGGATCGCAATGTTTACAAGATCGATATCCTGCAGCTATAGCTTCCTCTCTTGTGTCAAAGTGAGTAACATTAACCCATGGTAAATAGCTACAGCAAGGTCTATGGAAGACTTTGGTTTTTGTATTTCCTATATAATAATCTTCTTCTCCTCTACAATCGCTACAACCGCAACAAGCAATTTAATTAATTAATATTAAAAACAGAAGAAAAATAGTTAACAGAAAAGAAATCCAACCTAAATATTTTTTCATCTTCTCTCCGCAAAAAAATTATTAGTTAAAAATTATATTTCAATAAGACTTCAATTCCCAACAAATTTATTCTGTTTTATGGCTCGGTGTAAATGATATTCTGGTGGAACCTACTGATTTACCTTTTCTCACCCTTACATCTATGATTACTTCATAACCGACTGTAGCGCTAGATATTCTGAACGGGATTATTGCTTCACCATAATTATCAGTGTAGCTAGTTTTAGTTGTTTCAGTTGAGCTATAGTGTGCAGTTGCTTCTAAGCTAGCTCCAGGAATTGCCTGGCCGCCCGATTCATAAAAAAGATGGCTGTGCCGATTTTAGCACCTCGTTAAATATAGACGTCCACTCCAATGGAATTTTCTCACAATGGAAATAAAATAGAATTTAAATCAAATTGAAAAAATCTAAAATAATTCCTAAAACAAATTAGCTTTCAGAAGATATTTTTAAAATCAAGGAAAATCTAGTGTCCAAATAGTGTCCATAAGACGTCTAAATTGGCCTAAAATCGCCTGACAGAATCTAAATCAGAAACAATGTAAGTTTCTGATAAATAATGTAATTACTTCATTTTCAGCAAATTGCGTTATCCCCCTTAAACTGATTCGTAATCAGTAGGTCGAGGGTTCGACTCCCTCTGCTGGCTCCATCTTATCCCCTTATTTTTCAATAGTTTTCCTCAGGGTACAGTTTTAGCCAGAGTATGCTATTTTAAGCTATTTTTGACACCAAAATGGCAAATGAGTGGCAAATCTGTATTGAATTATGTCAAAGGTAGAGTACCGATCTTACAAACCGGGGATCACTGGTTCGAATCCAGTACCGCCCACCATACCAGTTCAGGCCTCAACTCTATAGACATGTCTAACTTCAAATTTTTCTCATATAAGACTAGTTTGACACTTTCCCCTTAGATTTATATCCTAGTACCGTATTATTATAAGTAAATTGGCCATAACAAAACAGGGAAAGATCAACAAGGACAATAAAACAAAAAGATCAATATAGACTTGTCCATAAAATCCTCGGCTGTGATTGGACCCCATTATCATTGGTCTGGATCGAGAAGTATGTTAGAATAATTGTAATTTGCCTGAGATGGCATGACATATCACCGGAAAAGTATGAAGACTTCTAGCCGGTAGAGGAGCAGTCACATGGCTAAAAGTAGAGACAAGAAAAGAGTCCAGGACAAGAAGAAACCGAAGAGAACCTTAAAGGAGAAGAGGAAAGCGAAAAAGGAAAAAGCCCAGGCATTGGACCAATAATTGCCTGCTGCGGATTCAATGGAACCTGTTTCCAGCTTCCAATCTTCAAATGTGGAGGCTTTAGCCGGAAGAGAAAAGAAAAGGTGGAATAATGGAAACGACGCGAAAAAGAAGAGAGAAAAAAGAAAAATATTGGAAAAAGACCGAATCTAACAAGAACAAGGACCAAAAGAAAACAACTCCGGCCAAAAAGAGTAAAAATAAAAAATCCAAAGTGAAGCTGACCATCCCTTCCCGGAGGAAAGCGGGAAAAAAATAGCGATTTTAGCACATTTGTTTAGCGGAGCAAGTAGCCTTAAATCACCGCTTTGTCACTTAACAAGTATCCACGGATTATACTCAGATATCAAGGACTTTAAAAAGGGGGTCGGACCATGCTAACTTTATAGTGGCTTGGCGGATTCAGACCAAAATGAAGAGCAATTTAAGGATCAAGCAATTGAGGTTCCGCTTGATAAATATTATCGGACTGCTCCCCTGATTCTATCTGAATCAGATAGACTATGTAAGATTGTGACGGAATGATTATCCCTGGTGCGTCAGTCAGAAGCTGACGTTTTTAGGCCTCTTGTTTTCTCTTCCTCGAACGGCCTTGGAAAAGAGAGTAGACGACAGGAACAACAACCAGGGTGATCAATGTTGAGCTCAATAAACCGCCTATGACGGCCCGGGCCATCGGTGCCTGAGCTTCACCACCTTCTTTGAGCCCCATGGCAAGGGGAATCATGGCCATGATGGTCGTGAGCGCCGTCATCAATATTGGACGTAAGCGGCGCCGGCCAGCCTCTTCGATCGCCTCCCGTAAACCCATTTTATCTCGGCGCCGGAGAAGGTTTGTGTAGTCCACGAGCAGAATGGCATTATTAACCACGATGCCTCCCAGCATGATACAACCGATGTAAGACTGGACGTTGAAGGTTGTACCGGTGAGAAAGAGCATTAAAACGACGCCGATAACGGCCAGGGGAACTGAGAACATGACGATAAACGGATCACGAACTGATTCGTAAAGCATGGCCATGATCATAAAAACCAGCATTATAGCCAGGATAATACTCACTAGAAGCTCCCTGAATGCCTTCTGTTGCTCCTCGTAGTCTCCGGTGAAGCCGATGCTGAAATCACTTGGAATGGGAACAGAGCGAAGGCCTTCACGAATATCGGCTATAACTGAGACAAGGTCTCTTCCAGCGATTTCCGCCGAAATAGTAAGAACCCGTTCCCTGTCCCTTCTTTCAATTCGCATAGGTCCTCTCTGAGGTCGGACATTAACAACATTCCTTAAACTTACTTGCTCTCCGTCTGCATTGGTCAGAGTAAAATCAAGAATATTATTGATATCCAATTTTTCCGAGTCTTTAACCTTAACCAGGATTCTGTACTCACGTCCACCTTCTCGGTACTGGCTAGCCTGAGTTCCCATCAGAATAGTCTGGATAAACCCTCCGATCTGACTCACCGAAAGTTTCATATCCGCGGCTGCCTGCCTGTCTATGTTAAAAAGTTCCTCAGGGTTTCCTATTTCCCGGCTGAGTCTGACATCTGTAACTCCATTGACGTTTTCGGTTATTCTCTTGACCTGCTGGGCCAGCGCTTCGCCGGTTTCCAGGTTATAACCACGAATTTCGACTTGAACCCTTTCCTCACCACCACCTCCTCTCCTCCCGAACATCATCTGACCTCCACTCGCCCGGGTCCGGATGATGACTCCCGGAATGCTAGAAAGTTTCCGTCTAATATCCGAAGCGATTACCTCGCTTGATCTCGAGCGCTGGGATTTGGGATTGAGCTTAATGGTGATATTTCCGCTGTTAGCGCCGGACCGCCAACCCCCGCCGCCGCCTCGTTCTTCAATGCTATACAGCTCCGGAACTTCCTTCTTTATGATTTCGGAAATCATTTTTAACTTTTCATCCATGACACCCAGCCTGGTTCCCACTTCCATCTCAACCGTAACCCGCACCTCACCTTCATCTGTAGAGGGCATGAATTCGCTTCCTATAAAACGGATGAGTACTATACTTCCAACCAGGAGCAAGGCCGTTATTCCCAATACCAGAAAGCGGTGATCGAGAGCATAATGGAGAAGGTTTTTATAGGAGTTTTCTAATCTTCTGAAAAACTGACGGATGATGACAACGGCTTTTTGCCTCCGTTTTATAGGATGGGGATTGTCCAGCCGGGTCGGCCTGAGAATGCGGCTGGAGAGCATTGGGACTAAAGTCAGAGCAACAAACAGCGAACAGATTAGAGAAAAACTGACTACATAGGCCAATTGTTTAAACATGATACCCGAAATACCACGCATAAAAACCATGGGTAAGAACACAGCAATAGTTGTAAGAGTACTGGCAATAATGGCTGCGGTAACTTCATGACTGCCTTGCTCAGCAGCTTTGAAAGAAGGAACCCCTGAATCTTGCAAGCGGTAGATATTTTCCAGGACGACAATGGCATTGTCGACCATCATCCCGATCCCGAGAGCCAGTCCGCCTAGGGTCATGATGTTCAGGGTGAACCCTCCAAAATATATCAGGGAAAAAGTGGCGATAATGGAAATGGGAATGGCAGTGGCGATGATCAGCGTGCTCCGAATATTAGTAAGGAAGAAAAGAAGCACTAAGACCGCCAGGATTCCACCGTACAGAGCTGCAGAACCCACATTACTGATAGCATTTTTTATGAATTGAGAGCTGTCTCTAGCCGGGATTATCTGGATTTGAGGAATGTCCTGCTGAATTTTCTCTATTTCCTTCAGCACTTCCTCAGCTACTTTGACCGTGTTTTTGCCAGATTGTTTATTTATAGCAATCCGGGTTCCTGGTATTCCGTTAATCCTTGCAACTCGTGTTATTCTTCTGTGTGTATCCTCGATACTTGCAATTTCTTTCAGCCGAATAGGAACTCTATCACGTATGGACACAACTGTTTCCCTGATTTCATCCAAGTTTGCATAGACACCGGGAATACGGATGAGAATTTCATAATTTCCTTTTTCAATGATTCCTGCGGGTAGGTCGATGTTTTCCTGTCTAATTTTACTGATAATCAAATCCATCGGAAGGCCGAGGGCTTTAATTTTATCAGGATAAAGATTAACCTGGATTTCCCGCTCAAGCCCGCCCCAGATATCGACCGATGCCACCCCCGGAACCCGCTCGATTCGGTAAGCTATCTGTTCGTCAATGATTTTTCGCGTTTGGATAGGGTCAAGGTTACTCAATGCCCCGAGTATCAGGATAGGAAACATAGCAGGATCGAATTTCCTGAGCGTCGGCCTGTCGATGTCCTCCGGCAGACGGGGTATTATTCGGTCAAGACGCTCTCGGACATCATCAGCCGCATCATCCAGGTCAGCTCTCCATGAAAACATGATTCTCACTGTACTTCTTCCCTCTGTAGAAACAGAAAAGATCTCTTCCACGCCTTGAACCGAACTCATGGCCTCTTCAATAGGACGGGTAATCAACTGTTCGATTTCTTCAGGACCGGTATTCGCGTAGGATGTAGAAATATTGAGAGTGGGATAGACTATTTCCGGCATAAGGTCGATGGGAAGCCGACTGAGAGAAACAACTCCAACAAGGATAACAGCCAGGGTTAACATTACTGTAAAAACAGGGCGTCGAATCGAGAACGCGGTAATATTCATTGCTGGCCTCCCGAAGAATTTTTCTCGCTTGTGTTTGGCTTCCCGGAAGCATCTATATTGGCCTCTGAAGCGGAAGGTATGTTCCGGGGAAGAATAATGCTTGAACCATCTTCCAGGAGATGATGTCCAAGGGTAACCACATATCCGGAGATCTGGGAAGGTTCGAGGATTTCAACTCGCTCTCCTTCGATGATGCCAACTGTAACCGGTTGGAAATAGGCTTTTTTATTCTCAGTATCTGCCAGAAAGATCCCCCGTTGGTCGCTTCTATCGACCAGAGCGCTGTACGGAACTATCGTTGTCTTCTCACGTCTGGCAAATTCTATCTGAGCGTTGATAAACATGCCGGGCTTGAGGATTCCCTCAGGATTCTGAATTTCAATCTCTACCCTTGCTTGCCGGGATGTCTCCTTCAGGAGAGGGGCTATTCTGACCACTTGGCCGCTAAAGGTTTTCTCAAGAAATGCGCTGCTCGTAATCGTCGTCTTCTGTCCGGTTTTCAACCGGAAATAATCTTTGTCAGTTACATGAATAACGGCTGTGAGGGGCTGAAGGTCGATGATGGAAAGAATAGGGGTGTTAGGAGACAGCATCGCGCCCGCATCGACGAACCTTTCTCCCACATATCTGATATCGCTTCCTTTTTCCCATGAGGTTTTAATCCGGGTGTAAGCAAGGCGAACCCTGGAAGCTTCCAAAGCTGCTTCTTTATTCGCCAGTTGGGCAACCGTTACCTTGCACCTGGATTCCTGAGCATTGTACTGGGCCACAACCGCATCCAGCTGGGAATCCGATTGAATGCCTTTCTGGTGGAGAGTTCTCGCCCGTTCCAGGGCTCTTTTGAACACTTCCAGAGAGCTCTTGGCCTCTTCAAGGTTAGCCCTGGCGACTCGAAGGTCCGCTTCTGCCTGAATGGCCTGTTGTTGATACTCTTCATCTTCGAGAACAGCCACCAGTTGACCGCGCCTCACCGGATCGCCGATATCGATGAGAAGCTGGTTCAATTTACCTGAGATTTTGGGGGCAACGGTGAACTGGGATTTGGGAATCAGTGTCCCGTAAAATTGGCCCATATCTTTGATAGAACTTCTCTCAACCGGCGCAATCTCGACGGCTATAGAAATTCCGCTTTGGCTCATTCCTGGGATTTTATTGGCCGCAAAAACACTTCTGTAGACTCTCCAACCGAAGAACCCCACCACGGCGATGACTACGGCTATGATTATCGGAGTCTTTCTCTTGACGATTAGGCTTTTTAGTTTTATTTTCATAGTTTTACTCTCTAAAAGAAATGTGTCCTTTATTTATATCCGGCATGGCTTTTTCTCTTCTTGCTTACAGACTGTCGATTTTCCCTACCTTTCTTGTAATCCCGCTGATGTTTTGTTTTTCAAGGACTATTCCCTGAATCCGCTTGAGATTGGCTAATGATATATTATAGTCCACAACTGCCTTGAGTTCCATGATCTGAGCACTGGCCAAATCCCTCTGGTATTGAAGAATGAAGTAGTTTGTGCTCAATCCGACCTTAAATTTTTCTTCTTCGGCCTCCAGCTTTTTCTGAGCCAGTTCACGGGCTGCCTTGTAGGCCTCAACCCGCTGATAGTTGGTCTGGACGGCCCGTACAGCGGTTTTGATTTCCAAAAATATCTGTTGTTCCTGGTTTTTTAACCTCAGCCTTGTCTGCTCGAGGTTGAGCTTTGCCTGTGCGTAGGAAGCTCGGGAGAAAAGGTTATTCAGGGGATAAGAGAGGGTCAGTCCCACAGACCAGTTATTGTATTTGAAGTTGAAGGCATCCTTGAGGGCATCGGAACTTCCCCCAGGGATTTTCCCGATTATGTTGCCCGTCAGAGCGTTCCCCTCCTCATACAGAATCTGGTCTCCCGAGACACCCGGACTCCAGTAAGAAACCTGAAGACGGAGATCTGGAAAGAGCTGATTTTGGGCATAACTAAAATTAAGCTCTTTGTTCCTCAAATCTACCCTTGTGGCCTGAAGGTCCGGCCTGTTCTGCATGGCTGCAAGCAGGGCTTCTTCAAGGCCGAGTTCTTTTCTGACGACTGAAGGGCTGTCCGTGGGAACGATCCTTACGTCTTCGGTGTTTTCCACTTCGGCCGGAAGGTTCATGATGGTCTTGAGAAGATCTTCGTTATTCTTGACCATGGCTTCTGCCTCCAGTATATCCGCCTTTCTTATGGCCACATCAGCTTCAGCGCTCAGGATTTCGATGGGAGGAAGAATGCCGGCTTCGATTTCGGATTTGTTTTTCTCCAGCAATTCCCGGGCTAATTTCAACGATTGCCTCCGCACCTTCAGGTTTTCCATGCTGTAGACTAGATTCCAGTAGGTGTTTTCCGCGATGTATATGGTGTCCTCCAGGGCTTTTGTAAAATTCTTTTCAGAAATATCCCTGTTGTTCTTAGCGACGATGATTTCCCGGCGGTTCATCTTGAAGCCGAAATCCTTCAACAGAGGCTGACTGAAGGTGAAGCGGAGAGTGCTTCCGTAACGGGGATTGATACTCTGAAACCTGCGGTTTGTGTCGGTCATGTTGCTGTTTAGACTGAGGGAGAGGTCGCCTCCTGTGGGAATAAACTGGGAAATCTGGACGGAGTAATTGTTTTGAAGTGTGGAGACAGTATCTGACGCATCAAGGAATGAATAAGATGCTGAGAGGGCATCCTGCTTGTTATAATTTAAAGCCAGCGCAGGCATGAATTTTTCGCTGGCGAACGAAACCGAGAGATTGGCAATCTCAGGGGTGATAATTTCTACAGCCAGCCCGAGATTATTCTTCACTGTCTTTAAAATACATTCTTCAAGGGAAAGAGAAAGCGCATTTTCTTCCTTCTGTGCGAGGAGAGGGAGAGAAATAAAAAAGATAAATGCGATCAAACCTCCTTGGATTTTTCTGGGCATCTTTTGCCTCCATATAGAAATTTTTGGACATTCCTATTTAGGTTATTCATAAATAACCCTGGCTGAACACTACGAGTTTCCTTTTTGGGGGAGAAAGCAAATTCCAGAAAGGCATGAGATATTTCTTCTGCCCGTCAACTTGATTTCTATTCTCCATAGATATTTAGACGAAGGAATCTATGTTTTCTTCCCTTCAGTATCACTCCCACCATTTCTTCCTGATCTTAGAAATTTAATTCTGAACCAACAAAAAAATATACCTTGAGGAGTTGGATGCAAAAAAATTGAATGAGTTGCAAAGAATTCTTAGTGCCTTCTCCTCGGCACTTTTTCCATGGTGATTCAACAAAGAACATAAAAGCACTTGCCCGCCCGGAAAATATAGTAATTTGGTTTTTGTGCTTGCCTCGGTTTGCTCTCATTTATGTCCAATTTAAACTTACTTACATTCACAATCACATATTTTATTATAGCGAAAAATTGTGGGTCATTAAAGAAAAACTTCTGAAAAGCGACTCCCGCAGGAGGTGCATCACATCATCATGTTACCTATCTCTTGAATTAAAAATTGACTTATGATTTTTTTCTTCTTATTATTTTAACATGGGGGAAAAAGATAAATCTGTGCAATCTCACAAATCAGTTGTTCTCATTTTCTTTTTTATTATGCTGATAAATGCATCTTTATTATTATCCACGCCACAACAAACAGAATATAAAGGGATAGTTCATAGTATAGAAGTTAATGCCATTTCATTAGCAGTTACAGTTCAGGATAAAAAAGGAAGGTATATTAACAACCTAACAGGGGAAGATTTTACTATATATGAAAATGATCAAAAGCAGGGCATAACATATTTTAGCCACAATTTTGAAGCTAACATGAGTTTGACTGTTCTACTTGATGTAAGCGGGAGTATGGCTGTTCAGGATAAACTTGAAGAAAGCAAAAAAGCACTTAATTATTTGATTAAATATCTTCTTAGTCCTCGGGATGTAATTTCGTTATTAATTTTTGCTGATGGAGAGGTGGAAATTGCTGTGGGTTTTACTGCTAATAAGAATGATTTTTTAACCGTACTGGAGAAGATTGAGGCTTATGGACAGACTGCTTTAAATGATGCTATAGCTGTATCTCCAGCATTTGCGAATAAAGGAAAAAATGAAAAGAGAGCAGTTCTTTTAATTACAGATGGGATTGAGAACGACAGCCAATATTCTCAAGATCAGGCAGTTGAGATTTCAAAAAAAGTAGATATCCCTATATATACCATCGGGTATAAAATTCCTTTAAGCGAGCAATATTTAAAAAAGTATAAACATTCTCCTGCATTAACATCTTCTGGTATAGTGGATTCTCTGGAGGGATTCTCAAAAGCAACAGGAGGAAAGGCATTTTTTATTAATCAGATTGAAGAATTGATACTTGCTTTCCGAAAGATAAAAAACGAACTCAGTTATCAGTATATACTTGGATATACATCATATAAAAGCCAAGAAGATGAGTATCGAAGAATTAAGGTTGTTACTTCAAAAAAGAAATATAAAGTAAGGACAAGAGAAGGATATTATAGCAGCAGGAAAGTAGGTGATGGATGAGTTGTTGATAATTATAAATTATTAATAGATAATTATTATTGGCTTAAGTATGGAGGTGAAAATGAGTAAAGAAAAAATTACATTTTATTTTGGAATTGTATTGCTAGTGTCGCTGATGGCCTGCACCGGTTGTGCTACTAAAAAATACGTTCTCGGAGAGGTAGCTGTCATGGATCAAAAAGTAGAAGCGGTGGAAAGTGCAATTGAGGAGAGTCAGAAAAGAATTAAAGAACATGATGAAACATTGGCTACACTCGGCTCCTTGATTTCCCAGCAAGAGTCTGAATTTGATAAATTTGATAGCAAAATTGAAGAAGTGAAAAAATATGCCCGGGGAAAATTAATTTTGCAAGAGATTATTATAAATGAGAAAAGTAAATTTAAAATAGATAGTTATGAACTCAGTGCTGAAGTCAAAGAGATATTAGATAAGTTTGTCATGATGCTTATTGCTCAAGATAAAGGTGTGTATCTGGAAATTCGTGGACATACCGACAGTAGTGGGCCGGAAAGCTGGAATTTAGTTTTAGGAAAGAAAAGAGCTGAAGCAGTGATGGAGTATCTACACAAAAAGTATAATATTCCTCTCCACAGAATGGAAGTAATAAGCTATGGAAGTTCAGAACCAGTAGCCGACAATGCAACTCGTAATGGAAGAGATCAGAATAGACGAGTGGAAATATTGGTTTTTGAATAGGAAGTTGTAAATATAATTAAAACTGTTGCATTTCAGTAAAATCTGGAGACTTATGGTATTTCCTGAAGCCCAGTTTAGGTATAGCTCCTGTCTATGACTCCAAGTAATACAAATTCCAAAAATTCAAAGATCGAGAGTTAGACTCCCTTTGCTGGCTCTCCTTTATCAGGATGGGGCATGCTTCTATTTTTTCAATTTTGTCATGGTTTTTTAAGAAAGAAAGAGTGTCAAAAAATAGAACCGTCCCACACGCCATTCCCTCTCCGCCCTTCTCAGGGGCTTCGGAACTGCGCATCTTTGCTCTTAATACACTGGGACGGGAAAAAAGATACTTACATTTTTAAATTTTAGATGGGTATGATTCCTGAAATTCAGGTATAATAAGAAAATGGATTGATGAGAAAAGTCATAGTGATATCATTCATCAGCGCTATCATAGCTACCCTTGTTTTTATCGTCTTCTTCACCGGAGACAATGAAAAATCTCGGCAGCTTGATTCCACCGAAAATCTGAAGTCCTTACCTTATCTGACTTGGGTTCCGTCAGGGAAAAATATTCAAAAGTCAGGCGTAACCCGACATGACCGGAGGCGGTCTTGTAAGGGAATAAACCTCTACAATTCAAGAAACCTCTCCATGGCTCATCTTATGGACATGCAGGGAAGGATCTTGCATACGTGGGAAGGGAAGATCAACGAAGATGATTCCTGGCAGCATGTCGAGATCTGCAAGAATGGTGACCTGTTAGCCATTGTAAAAGACAGAATGCTGGTGAAGCTGGATTGGGATTCAAACATCAAATGGTTCCAACACATGCGCTTCCATCATGATCTTGCTGTGGCCGAAAATGGAGACATCTATTCTTTGGCGAGGGAAGAGGAATCTGTTTTTGTCTCAGGTTTCTCAATCCCGATCCTGAATGAATATATTGTCATCCTCTCCCCAGAGGGAGAGATCAAGAAAAAGGTCTCTCTTTTTGATGTATTCAAACGAGAGATTCCCACTGGTAAATTCGCCGAAATACGTCGCTGGTTGAATAATCCTCGCAACCTGAAGGAGCTCGAGAGGAGGAAAGTGAATAATGATTTCCAATTCACCAGCAGAGACCCTCAGGATATCTTCCATATAAACACGGTTGAAATCGTAGACAGGAATATCGATAAAGTTGGCCAGAAAGGCAATCTTTTGGTTTGTGCTCTAAAACTAGACCTCGTGGGGATCGTTGACCTCGAGAAACAGAAAATGGTGTGGAAGTGGGGACCCGGGAATTTAAGTAAACCCCACCACCCCGCCTTGTTAGAAAACGGTCATATTCTGATTTTCGATAATGGGGTTGAGAGAAGACATTCTCGAGTTGTGGAGCTCGATCCTCCAAGTAAGAAAATTGTCTGGGAGTATCAGTCTGATCCTGCTCAGCAGTTTTTCTCTGTATCAAGAGGCTCAAGTCAAAGATTGCCGAATGGAAACACACTCATAACAGAAAGCGATAAAGGTCGCGTCTTTGAAGTAAGCTATGGGAAAGAGATTATGTGGGAGTTCTTCAACCCAGAGATAAGAATGGAAGATGAAAAAAGAGCAGCCATATACCGAATGACCAGGCTTATCGATTCGAAAAAATACCTCTTCCTCACCAGCTTGGAATAGCTTCTCTTATGGTACAGGTTTTACATAGGAAATGGTCTGGATTTCAAGACCAAATTTAAATCTTTTTTAAGGTGTACTTCCTTTGTCATGGTTTTTTAAGAAAGAGTATCAAAAAATAGAACCGTCCCCATTTATTGACTTTTTGATAATTAGTTAATTATAATATGAATGACTATGCTGGCTGGAGAGGAATCCTCCTTAGCCCCGCTTCCTTTTCCAAACCTTGGCGCCTCGACAGCCAGCGCTTTTATTTTATCTGGTTTTTTACTGCCTACTTCTTTTTATTTATAATGCCTTTAACTTTCTCCTTGGTAAGTTTCTTGATGGATTCTTCTTGCTTGAGATGAGAAATTCCTTCTTTCAGCCATTTGGGAGCTGGTTTGTCCATGAGGTAATGGTCAAAAAATTCACGCATTCGGATAGTATAGTCTTTGCGGTTGGGCTGCTTGCGCAGGCCGTGATTTTCGCCTTTGTATTGCAGCATGACCACTGGCTTACTCAGCCGCCTGATCGTGTTGAAATATTCGATTCCCTGGTTCCAGTCAACAGCGCCGTCCTTATCGTTGTGCAGGATGATCAGCGGAGTTTTTATGTTTGTGGCATAATAAACAGGAGAGTTTCTGGTGTATGCTTCTATATTGTCCCAGTAACCTCCTTTAAACCGTCCCTGACTGCTTTCAAAGATGGGTTGGTTTGCCGAACCTGAATTCCAGTATATGGAGCTGTACATGCTGAGCAAATTTGTAAGAGGCGCTCCTGCAATTGCAGCTTTAAAGGTATCTGTCTGTGTGATGAGGAATGCAGTCTGATAGCCACCCCAGGAGTGTCCGTGAATTGCCACCTTGTTTTTATCCACAACTCCAGTTGCTGCGGCTGCTTCGATGGCAGGAAGCACACACCAGACTGCTGACATGCCTGGGTCGTTGATCTTATACACTATATCAGGCATAAGCACAGCATATCCACGGCTTGTATACACGCTTTTGTTGAAGCCGCCGGCCGTGGGGAAAGAATAGCGATTTAATCCCTGGGAAAGCTTTTCATAAATATAAACGATTGTAGGGTAGCTTTTCCCCTTCTCATAATTTGCCGGCAGGAAAAGGGCTGCCTGAAGTTTATCTCCTTTAGCGCTCTTATAATCTATGAGCATAGAACCGGCAGACCATAGGAAGTCTTTTTGCTGAGGATTGGCCTCTGTGAGTTTTTGGCCTTTCTTTAGTGAGTTGTCAGTAACATAGTAATCTGGAAAATCTTTGTAGGTCTGTCTTGTATAGAGGTATTTATCCGCGTTTTTCGCTTTGGAAATTGAAAATACTGCATCATCCCAGAGGAGTATTTTGGCCCCGGGTTTTCCTTTGTTGATACAAGCTATGCCGCCTTTTTTTGTCCATTCTCCGTAAGTGCTGATATATAGAAGTGTGGAAATGTCTATTCCTTTTTCCTCGGGATCCAGCCGGAAGCGGCGGCGATAACGAATGCCTTCTTTTTTCCCGTTTACAGTTAAATTTGTTCCTTTTCCTCCATGGACAGGAACGTTCCATACATCCCAGTTGTCATACAAAAGCACAGATACTCCGTCTTTAACCCATCCGTAGCCGTATGGTGAAATAGGAGGCTTGACCACATTTTGATCGTTTTCTTCATCGATAAATGAAGTAGGCACATCTTTTGTTATGTTGTATTTTTTACCTGTGGCCATTTCATAAGTGTAGAAGTGTCCGTCATCATAATAAAGGAAATGGGTTCCGTCCGGAGATGGTGTGTAATACCACCGGCATTTTTTGAGGGCTAGTTTATGTGTTCCGCTTTTGAGGTCAAAAACATAAATATCCTGGTAGCGCCGCCCGTCAAGATTTCCAATTAATTCATATTCTTTATTATCGAATCCAATAGCCCAGTGCTGCTTTGGGGCTGCGGCGACTTGTTTTACCTGTTCGTCAGCCAGCCTGATAAACTTTTTTTCTTTCACTCTATAGATGGAAAGATAGCTGAAATCTTTATCTCTTTTTTCCTGTACCTGCTGCATGGACTGGAGCCTATTGTCGAGCCAGTGCCAGATGACAAGGCCGGGTAAATCTTCTTTATCAATGTCTTCTGCGGGTTTTTTGTCAGGAGCTTCTTTTTCCTCTTTCTCTTTATCTTCTTTTTTTTCTTCGGCTTTTTTCTTATCTTCTTTCTTTTTGATTTCATGGATTCCAAAGAGTATTCCTGTCAAGTCCTCGGTCCATACGGGATTTCTGTTTGGGCTTATTGAGAATCCTTGTGGAAAGTCTTTATCATCTGCCGGGTCATAAACAACTTTTGCAGGGCAGGTGGAAGTAAATTGATTGAAACCTATTAAGCTGAAAAGATTATCCTCATAGTTTTCATCCTCTTTTCCTTTCAATACTGCTAGTGCGTCTCCTTTTTCTGTCCAGGTCAGTTTTTTATAGCTGGCTTTGTCACTATCTAGGGGGAGTATTACTCCTGAATTCATATTCCGGAGCTGGACTCCGTTACCGCTTTTTGCCTGGGCATCCACAATCCAAGCGAGCCATCTTCCTTTTTTATCGAATGCAAATTCTGAGACATTTCCGATATTGAGCTCTTTTTGAGTGGCCATCTCATGAAAAATCATATCTGATCCACTCCATTTGTCCTTTTCCTCAGCCTGGCTTTCTGCCGGGTACTTATGAAGTGCTATCCAGGATGGATTTTCTCCTGAGAAGGAGAATGATTTTACTTTATCGAACTCCTGTTTTTTCCCTGAAGCGAGATTTACCAATCCAACTTTGTTGTACAGTTTTTTCTTTTGCTTTTTCAGTTTTTTTGCTTCCTTCGCCTCTGTCAAAATTGTGAAAGCAGCCCATCTGGAATCTTCTGAAAAAGATATGTTTCCACCTGAAGAATACATGGGAGCCTCTCCTGCTGGGAAACGAAATTCTTTTTCGCCTTTTGTTTGACGGATAACAATCTCACCGTCTCCTTCAGAAGGGGACAGCCTGTATGCAAACCACTGGCCGTTATTGGATATGACTGAGGACCTGATATTTTTCCATGCCATGATGTCTTTAATATCCTCAAGTGGCCCAGGTTCTTTGGATACGACCTTCTCTGTTTGTTCGGCAAAAGCGGGAACAAACAGAAAAATCAATAGGATAATCAGCAGAATATTTCTTGCTTTTTTCATCATTTTGCCTCCTGTTTTTATTATTCTTACGATAAAAAATAATGAGCTGAAAGTCAAAACAATTTACTATTCACTATTTTCCGTTTTCAATCTACAATTGTCACGCCTGTAAACAGATTTATTAGTTCGGGCGTAATATAATTATGTAAAGCTAATCAGATGGATGAAAAACAGCTTTTGAAATGCTGTCTTCAAGGAGAAGTAGAGGAGTATGAAAAAATCGTGAATATGTATAAGGGTAAAGCGATGACAGTGGCTTTAAACATGCTCAGGAACAGGGAAGACGCCGAGGATGTCTGCCAGGAAGCTTTTATTCAGGTCTACCGCAATCTGGATAGGTTTGATTTTAATGCAAATTTCAAAAATTGGTTCTATTCAATCCTTTATAGAAAATGTATTGACAAGATAAGGAAGAAGAGCCGTTTATTCAAATCATTCAATAAGTTGAAAATAGAAACAGAGAAGTTGTCCGCAGTACAAACGCCTGATCCATCGCTGGCCTTTCCTATAAGCCATAAGTTTTTAAAAGAATTAAGCCCGAAAGAAAGAATCACACTCATACTTTGGGCCCATGAAGGATATACAAGCGAGGAAATTGCTTCTATCCTTAGATGCTCTTCGAGTACAGTAAGAGTTTACCTTTTTAAGGCCCGCAAAAAAGTCAAATCTTTTTCGGAGAAAGAAAATGTTCAGGTGTAAAATGGTTGAATTTTTCTTTTATATGTTTCCTCTGAAAATTTGGCAGGATTTTTTGATTCAACGCCATATTCAGAAATGCCCCCTTTGTTTGAAAAGACTGGCTGATGAAGAAGAAGTCAGATCTCTGCTGCTTCAGGAAAATGAAGTTGGAGATTTATGGCCTGCAGTAAAGAATAGATTAAGCAGTGTAAGGGGAAAAGGATATTCCTTTTTATGGGGTAAATGGAAATTGGCTTTCGGGGCAGTAAGTTTAGTTGTTGTTGTTTTGGCGGGTGTTTGGCTCCATAACATATCGGTTCAAAAGAAAACAACCTTAAGAGAGACCAATTGTTTCAAGATCGATTATATAAAGGTTTGGAACAAGCCAGCCCAGGCTTTTATCTACCAGCCCAAGGATTCTAATATGATTTTTATATGGGCAGAAAAAATTGTTAAAGGAGAAGAGATATGAATAAGAAAAAATTTATTATCCTTTTAATTTTTATTGCCGGACTTTCTTTTCTTACGCTTCACGCTTCCACAAATCTGGATATAAAGCTCAGGGTTTTTGAAGGGAACAGACATGAACCTTTAGCTCCACCGCAGTTCGTCACATCCTCCTATATTCGGCCTACCATAACTGCAAGCATTCAATCTGACTTTAAACTGGAAAACGAGATAAAACAGATTAAGAGAGTTTTTAATTTGCAGAATGTAAATTTATTGACAGAAGCTGATTTGCATTTTCCGTCAAAGAATAAGAATCCTGATTCCGTAAGCCATTTTTTTCGCTTGAATGGTAATGAATACTCAATTCGTGTCCTTCTTGAAGAATGGAAATATAAAGGTCAATTCTTAATTCTTGTAAATGAACATGTCGGTGATGAAAAAAAGAATGTTGAGAATGTGTTAACAACAGAAATTACACTGCTGGGTGGCAATATGGCTGTCTTCGGATTCGAAGACAGAAAAGGAAAACCATATTTTCTCTCTTTCCATATTACGGGCCCGGAAGATAAGGTTCTCCCAGTACCACCTCCACCTCCACCGCCTCCAGCCAAGAAAAAAGTTTTTCCCACACCACCACCACCGCCGCCGCCTCCATTATCCAAGGAATTGAAAAAGGAAATTGAAGAATTTGAGAAAGGAGCAGTCAAAACAACAGGAAGTATCACTCCGCCAAAATGTATAAAAAAAATTTACCCGATTTATCCTTTAGAAGCGAGAAAGAATAGAGTTTCAGGTGTTGTTGTTCTCAGTGTAAGAACAGATATACGGGGGCGCGTTTCGAAAGTCATGGTCTTAAGGTCGATTCCAAAACTGGATAAGGCTGCAGTAGATGCAGTTAAACAGTGGATTTATGAGCCATTTATTTTAGATGGAAAACCGAGTCCAGTTGTTTTTACGATTAGGGTTACTTTTAAGCTCACTTAGCGTGGGCTATTCATAAAGAATGCCGATAAGTTATAACAATTAAACCTAGCTATAACCGCTCTATATAGAAATCTTAGAAGGATTTTGTTCTATGCTATCACCATAATATAATTTAAATCTATTATCGGCATTCTTCACCTTACAGGCGAGCCGATCTTGCCACATCTGCTTCGTTACAGCACATTCGTGGTGAAGGACCACAACTTCATGTGCTGTGCCTTGCATCTGCAGCAAGCTTGGCTCGTGAATAACCCACGTCCACCTGGTTTATTCATAGCCCTAAATGGTCACTAGGATTGCGCCGACTACTGCAAGAAAAAGTGCGATTATTCTTCCTTTAGTCACGCGTTCCTTAAGGAAAACAGCACCCAATATAAAGATAAATATTATGTTTAGCTCGCTTAGTGCAGATGCCTGTGATGCTTGAGCATATTTCATTCCTCCCATCCAGACCAGGAGTGCAATGCATCCCCCAAGGAATGAGCCAGGGACCATTGGCCCCCAGTTCTTTGGTGAAAATGCTGCTGCCAGTATCTCACGGCGTCTTGGATTGAGATAAATCAATATGCTTAGGAACAGAACTCCTCCAAGAAGCCGAACCAGGGTTGTCCATAGGAGTGGAGATTTATTCAGGATAGGTTTCATTATTACTATTCCTACTGCAAGTGTGAGCATGGAGGCTGTTCCCATGGTGATGCCTGAAATGAGGTCTTTTCTGGGTATATGGCTTTCGTGTTTTTTTTGGGAGATTGTCAGTACTGCTGAAGTAATTAGAAGAACGCCGAACAACTGCAATAAAGTCATCTGTTCTTGGATAAATGCGACTGAAAGAACAATCACAAAAGGGCTGTAAGTGCAGCTTACAACTGCAGATAGGCTGGCACCAAGGCGGTTGAGGCTGGCAAAGAAGAGTGTTTCTGAAATCCCTATGCCTATTATACCGCTCAATGCTAGCAGTATATAGCTTTGCCAAGGTGCTTTGAAAAGGACAGGTTGGTTTATTATCAAGATCATTCCGGCAAAAAAAAGAATTGAAACTATACCTTTGAAAAAATTCAAGCCGAGAGGATTGACCTTTCTACCGCTAATCCTGAAAAGAATTACTGCTGCTGCCCATATAAAAGCCGAAGTTAAGGCCAGTGTTTCTCCGAGATACGGAAAGTCCTTCAGGGATTCTATTAGTGAAGTCATTTCTAGAAAAAGTAAAATAACTTATGATTATACGGAAAAAAAGTTATTTTGGATACTAAAATCCGGAAATTGTTATGAATAATCCAAGTAAAACTGATGAGGGAATTAGGAATTTACTGACAGTTCTTTTTCTTTTATTTCTTCGTCGTCTTCCTTTTCTTTTGAGTTTGATTTTTCTTCATCTTCTGTTTCAGTTTCAATTTCGATCCCTAAAAGGTTAGCTCCAGCTTCATACATTTGTCTAAACGATTTTTTGGATTCCTGTAGTTTTGCTAGTTTTTCTCTAGCTATTTGAATCTCTTTTTCCATCTCGGCATCGATTCCATCGAGCTGCTTTTTTGCCTCTTCCATGGTTCTTCTGTAAAGGTTTTCCTGCTCTTTATTGAGAGACATCCTTATCTCCTTAAGCTTTTGCCCTTAACCTGAAAAATCTAGGTTAATTCTTATATATTTTAAGTCATGGTTTTATAATAGTGCAATCCCCTTTTGGGGTGATTTTTAAATTAAAGAGGGGGGGATTCCTTATATTATGTGCATAAGATGAATTTGAGGGCATGTCTACGCTCCACTAAGATTTTTAACGCCATTTCCTCCCCGATCTTCTCGGCTCTGCTGGAACTCCGCATGTTTATCTTAAGCAACGTCACCAATGTCCGCGAGCCATCATTAACACCGCCCCTTTGATTATACAGTGCTCACACATCCATCAGGCCCGACTTCGTGGGGTTCCCTCGAAGATCGACTCGTAAAGGCTAAATCTTTCAATGTCGCTTCCTCCATCCCCTCAAATTCATCTGCTTTGCCTTGTATAGATTAATATCCATATGTTAGCTAACCTGAATTATTAATAAATTATGCCGACACCAATATTTAAGGAAGAAATCCTGGACTTATATCACAGAAATAATATATATAGAAAACATCTGGATTCCAAAAATATAGAAAGTTAGTGTGAGGAGGTAATATGAGAAAGTTTGGTTTTAAAGCATGTGTTTTATTTGCAATTATCTTTTTAGTTTTTTACCAGCTATCGTTTGCCAAAATCGACCCCCAATTGTTGGCAGAGTTGAAAGCCAGAAGTATCGGCCCGGCCAATATGAGTGGGAGGATAGGGGCTATTGACGTTGCAGTATCCGATCCCAATATTATTTTTGTGGGGGCTGCTACTGGCGGGCTCTGGAAGTCGGCAAATGGGGGCATTACATGGACACCGGTTTTTGATGCCCAGCCTGTATCTTCGATTGGAGCGATTGCCATAAACCAGTCCAATCCCAACATCGTCTGGGTGGGGACAGGGGAAGCCGCACCGCGCAACAGTGTTGGTGTGGGTCGTGGAGTGTATCTCACTGTCGATGGTGGGAAAACATGGAAGTTTCTTGGCCTCGAAAAGACCGAAAAGATTTCAAAAATCCTCTTGCACCCAGATGACCCTGATATTGCATATGTGGGAGCCCTTGGAACTACATGGGGGGAAAATCCGGAACGTGGTGTTTTCAAGACGGTTGACGGCGGAAAAACCTGGAGAAAGGTCTTATATGTGGATGAAAAGACAGGTGTTGCTGATATGGCCATGCAGCCAGGCAACCCGAACAAAATTATCGCTTGCATGTGGGAACACAGGCGGTGGCCGTGGTTTTTCAGGTCAGGTGGTCCTGGAAGCGGTCTTTATATCACTGTAAATAGCGGGAAAGAGTGGAAGAAATTAGCTCCGGAAAACGGTCTCCCTAAAGGAGATCTGGGACGTATGGGAGTTGCCTTTTCCACGAATAAGCCGGAGATCGTATATGCTCTCGTTGAAGCTAAAAAGGGCGTGTTTCTACGTTCGGATGATGGTGGATTCAAGTGGCAGGTGGTTAATAACCAACCCAGTGTAAACAACCGGCCTTTTTATTACTGCCGGATTTGGGTCAACCCTGTGAATGAAAATATTGTATATATGCTTCACTCCCGGATGGTAGTAAGTGAGGATGGCGGAAAGAATTTCAAATCATTGGCTTCTTGGGGACAGTCTCATTCTGATTACCATGCGATGTGGATACACCCTGATGGCGAGATGATGGTCGTTGGAAATGACGGCGGTGTTGTAATCAGCTATAACAGGGGCAAAAACTGGCGTTTTGTGGAAAACCTTGCTCTGGGCCAGTTTTATCATGTAAGTTTCGACAAGGAGATACCCTATAATGTATATGGTGGATTACAGGATAACGGATCGTGGCGGGGACCGGCCTATGTTCTGAAGGAAAGAGCCATTTACAGCTATTTCTGGAAGACAGTTGGTGGAGGTGATGGTTTCGATACAGAACCCGATCCTGAAAATCCTAATGCCGGTTATGGAATGTCCCAGGGAGGGAATCTCTATTATTTTGACACTTCTTTGGGAACAAGCCGGAATATTGTTCCGACTGAATCCGATGTGAAACACCGCTATAACTGGAATGCTGGTTTTGCTGTTGATCCTTTTAAGCCTGCCACAATATATCTAGGAAGTCAGTTTGTCCACCGAAGCACAGACAAAGGGAGAACCTGGGAGATTATAAGTCCGGATCTGACGACAAATGACCCTGAGAAGCAGAAACAGACAGAAAGCGGGGGATTGACTCTAGATGTGACCAATGCTGAAAGTCATACAACAATCATGTGCATCGCTCCGAGCCCGGTGAAGGAAGGAGTGATCTGGGTAGGTACTGACGACGGGAATGTTCAGTTGACTCAGGATGCAGGAAAGAATTGGGAATTAGTTTCCGGGTCTCTTACAAGCGGTAAAAAAGCACCTGTTCCTGCTGCAACCTGGATCCCGCATGTAGAAGCGTCCAAATTTGATGCTGCTGTGGCCTATGTCGTTTTTGATGACCACCGCCGGTCGAACTGGACGTCTTATGTGTTTATCACACATGATTATGGTAAAACATGGAAGAGCCTGACTACTCCTGAGATTGATGGTTTTGTACATGTTATTGAAGAGGATACAGTAAATAAAAACCTGCTGTTTCTTGGAACAGAGTTTGGGCTTTTTGTCAGTTTTAATGGCGGGGAAAATTGGATGAAATGGACTCACGGACTGCCGATTGTTCCAGTGCGTGACTTGGCAGTTCATCCAAGGGAGAATGATTTGATTATTGCTACACACGGCCGTTCTCTTTATATCATCGATGACATATCCCCATTGAGGGAGATTTCCGAAGCTCTTGTCCAGAAAAAACTCCACCTTTTCAAGGTTCCGGATGCATACCAGTTTCAACAGGGGCGTTTTAGTTCCTACCAGAGTCCTGGAGATACTGTCTTTGTGGGTGAAAATAAAAGATTGGGTGCTTGCATCACTTATTATCTTATTCCCAGCAAGAGTAAAGCACAGGATTCAGAAAGTGAAGCCAGGAGCGGTATATCTCAGGAAATGATTGAGCGGATGAGACAGCGTGGTGGAATGCCTCGGTTTGGCATGGATGCAGGAATGGGTTCACCTTCGTCAAGAGTTTCCATTACAATCCTGGATAGCGACGGCCATACAGTGAGCCAGTTGAGGGGCACTGAAAACAAGGGTATAAACCGGATGTACTGGAATTTCAGAGAGCAGATGCAGCAGGAGGCTGCTTCTCAGCAGGCAGGACGTTTTAGGGGACGCGGTTTAACCGTACTTCCGGGAGAATATAAGGTAAAGATTAAATATGATGATCAGGAAGCGATACAGCCGTTTACTGTCAAGACTGACCCCAGAATAAAAGTGGACATGGAGGTTCTTAAGGCCAATTATCAGATGAGCAAGAAGGCTCAAAAATTGATGGAGACAGTAAACTCTGCACAGCGTCAGATCGAAGAAACTAGGAAGGCAGTAAAAACCGTCCAGGAATATACCAGAGGAAACAGTACAAGCAATACACAAGAAGTTCTGAAAGCTGCACGTGATCTTGATAAAAAACTTGAGGACATTGCAGGTGTTTTGAATCCTGTGGCGCCAAAGCAGGGGATTGCCGACCGTTCTAGCGGCTTAAACAGCCAGGTAAGACAGGCTGTTTACGGGATGTCAGGTGGAATTGAACCGATTAGCCAGGCAGCTAAGGTTAAACTTAAGAAAGTCCAACCTAAGGTTGAAGATTTCTTGGAAAAGTTTAATAATTTATACCAGACTGATGTTGAAAATTTTAAAAAGTTACTCAAAGAGACGGATTTCTCGCTTTTCAAAGCATTTAAAACTCTAAAACTTGAAAAAGAGTAAAGAGGAATAAGGAGGGTATTTTGACTGAAGAGGAAAAGTCAGTGGAAGAAATAGGTCCTTTTGGAAGGCTTGTTGGGATTTTTATGTCCCCTCGTGAAACTTTCGATAGCATTGCTCGGAAACCGACGTGGCTGTTTCCGTTTATCGTTGCAGCTATCCTTACGATCGTGATGAGTATGGCGGTGATGGATATTATAGTGAAGGAGAGGATTGCCGACATGGAAGCACGGGGTATCCCTGCTGAGCAGATGGAAAGGGCGCAATCCATGATGCAGGGAAGTATGAAATATGTAAGCGTCGTGCTTACTCCTGTTGGATTTCTTATTGTTTGGTCGATTCTGTCAGGAGTGCTTCTTTTGGGCTGCAATACAATTATGGGAGGAGAAACAAAGTTCAAGAATATTTTTTCCGTTGTAGCATGGACTTCCATGGTAACGACATTGGGAGGGATAATACATTCGTTTCTCATCCTATCGAAGGGAACGACCCTGGGTGTATCGACTAACCTGAGTCTTTTTCTTCCAATGCCCGGAATAGGACAAGACTCATCGATTTTGTATCGATTTCTTTCTAAGTTTGACTTGTTTGTAGCGTGGCAGTTAATTTTGTGGATTATCGGATTGGCAGTTGTGAGCCGTTTAACGGTAAAAAAATCAGCTGCATTTGTGCTCTCACTCTGGGCCTTATATATTGTAATAACTGTTGCTCTAGGGAGTGTTTTAGGCCCGAGATTTGGAGGATAACAAGGAAGGGTGAGCGAGGGGTCTCGAACCCCCGACCTCCGGATCCACAGTCCGGTGCTCTAACCTGTTGAGCTACGCTCACCGTGAAAAAGGGATTCAAATTTTCGCATCAAAGTGAGCCAATGTCAATACTCAAATTCTGAATTCTGGGGACACTAATCCTTTATTGTCTTTCGATCAGGTCAAGGACATTTGCTCTGTCACGCCATCTTTCTTTGACTTTGATTTGAAGTTCCAAGAAGATTTTTTCGCCTAGGATTTGCTCAATTTCTTGACGTGCTTGGGTGCCTATTGCCTTAATAAGCATTCCCCTTTTTCCTAGAATAATTCTTCTGTGATTGTCTTTTTCAACGAATATAAAGGCTTTGATATAGTTTTTCATTATTCTGTCTGCAGAATCTGAAGCCCTCGTTCGCTCTTCAATTTTATCGATATGAACAGCCGTTACAAAAGGAAGTTCTTCTCTGACATATTTGAGTATTTTTTCTCTAATTATTTCTGAGAGTAAAAATTGTTGTGATTGATCCGATACTTTATCATCTTCAAATATCTTTTTGCCTTCAGGTAAATAAAAATAAATTTTTTCCTCAAGGATATCCAGATTTGTGCCCTTCAGTGCGGAAATAGGAATGATTTCCTTGAATCCGATAAGGTCTTTATATCTTTCGATGATGGAAAGTATTTTTTCTTTTTTTATAATGTCAACTTTATTTATGAGTAAGATCATGGGAGTTAAGATGTTTTTAAGGATATCGATTACGAATTGATCTCCATGTCCGAAAGCCAGTGTGGAATCGATAATAAGACAGACAAGGTTAGATGTTTCAAGTGAAGAATAGACAATGTTCATCATTCTTTTATTCAGTTTGTGAAGAGGTTTATGGATGCCAGGATTGTCAACAAAAATAATCTGTCCCTGTCCGGTGGTTTTAATTCCGAGGATACTCGTCCGTGTAGTCTGCGGTTTGGAAGAAATTATGGCCACTTTTTGGCCCAGCATCTTATTAATAAGTGTAGATTTACCTACGTTTGGACGTCCAATTAATGCCACATAACCGACTTTCATTCGTTAGATCTTTATTCCTCTTGATCACTCTGCAGTATCTTCTTGATTCGAAGCTTCTTGATTCTCTTCTGGTCAACGTCGAGAATTTCCAGGGATAAACCTTTAATCTCAATATGTTCTCCTTGTTTCGGCAGTCTTCCCAGATAGTGTGTAATAAGTCCCCCGACCGTGATAAAGTCGTCTTGGCTGAGGTCTAAGTCGAAAAGGTCCTCGAGTTCTTCTACTTCTGCATCTCCAAGTACAATATAGTCAAAAGGATTTTGTTCTATGAACTGTACTTTATCCTTATCATATTCATCCTGGCTTTCCCCCACAATCTCTTCCATGAGGTCTTCCATTGTTACTAATCCGGATACGCCTCCATGTTCATCTACAACTATGGCCAATTTCTGTTTCCTTTTCTGGAATTCCTTGAGAAGTTCTGCGACTTTCATTGATTCGGGGATGAAATAAACCGGACGGATGAGGGGTTCGATGGCATCGCTATTGTGTTTGTCATCAGAGTATTCAAGAAGGTCTTTAGCGATTACGATTCCTTCTATATTGTCGATTCTTTCCTTGTAAACAGGGATGCGGGAATGTTTTTCCTTGATAACCAGTGTTCTGAGCTTCTTTATAGTTGTATCTTTTTTGATGCATATTATGTCAACCCTGGGAGTCATGATTTCTCTGACAATAGTATCACCGAATTCAACAATACTCTTCAGCAGAGTTTCGTCTTCTTTTTCAATGATCCCTTCTTCTTTAGCTTCTTCTATCAATGCCTGGATTTCTTCTTCCGAAGCTTCATGTTGAACATCCTGCTCCTTTTTTAGGGATTTCGTCTTTTTCAGAAGCGGCAGGAACAGAGAAAAAATATATGATGTTTTAAAAGATGAAAGGAAGATGGTAAGTATTTTCTTATTGCTGAATGAATTGATCAATCGGGGGAAGAGGTCGAAAAAAATCAAATAGACTGCTAGTGAAATCAGAAATAGCCAGAGAGGCCATATCTTTGGCCGCGGAAAAATAATATAGAGATATACCAGAAAAGCAATTAGAAAAATAATCCTCATGATTTCTATAAAGACTTTTAGTTCGTCATAGATTTCAAGAATTTTAAGGCGGTATTTTTTTCCTTTATCTTCGAGGAGGCGGCTGATCGAGATTTTTGAAAAGGAACATAATGACATATAAAACAGTGAAAAAAGAAAGGCTGCCGCAAAGCTCAGCCCAAAGCCGATCCAAGTCATGATATTAATTTTCATATTCACCTACAAAAAATAGATTCTGTATTTTTTCCTCTTCTTCTTCTATATCTTTGAAGTGTTCAAATCCCAGAAGATGCAGGAATCCGTGAATGCTCAAGAGTTCGAGTTCTCTTTCCAGGCCTTCTTTTTTTGGGGAACACTGCTTGTAGGCTTGGGGAACTGAAATAATGATATCTCCGAGGTAAAATTTTCCGTCGGCTTCCTTTTCATTAACAGGAAAGCTCAAAACATCTGTAGGAGAGTTTTTTTTCAAGAATCTATAATTCAAATCTTGAATTGTCTTGTTGTTTACAAATGCCAGTGTAACCTCCGGGTTTTTAAGTTTAAAGTGCTTGATTAATCTTTGCAGCAGTTTCTTAAATCTGGCTGTGTTTATCGGGTATTTATGTTGTTGGTTTAGTATTTCTATCATTTGATGCTGGTTTTTTCTTTTTTTTGATTTCAAAATCAAATCCTGGGTAGTCGACTCTCGATTGGTAGATTGTATAAAGAGTTTCAAGAAATGATGAAGCACAGATTTTCAATTCTTTGAAAGAAAAATTACAGTCGTCCAACTGCCCGTCATGGAGATAATTATTAAATATTTCAGTTATCACTCGCTTCAAGTTTATGTTAGTGGGGGATTTCAAACTCCGTGAAGCTGCCTCAATTGAATCTGCGAGCATAACCAGGGCGGCTTCTTTGCTTTTTGGCTTAGGCCCTGCATATCTGTAGCTTTCTTCTCCTATTTTTTGCGTTTCAGGGTCGTACTTTTCTTTTGCTTTTTCGAAGAAATATTTTACCAGAGAGTTTCCATGGTGCTGTTCGATTATGTCTTTTATCTTTTTAGGGAGCTTTAATTTTTTTGCCATTTCCATGCCTTCCTTGACATGGTTGATTATCACCAGGCTGCTCATGCTGGGTTTGAGGTCTCTGTGCATATCAAGATTTCTAGTTCTGTTTTCGATGAAGTATTCTGGTCTTTTGATTTTGCCTATGTCATGATAAAGAGCACCAGTCTTGACCAGCATAGGATCTAACTTGATTTCTTCTGCAGCTTTTTCTGCTAGAGATGAGACGATGAGAGAATGATGGTAAGAGCCGGGGGCTTCCAGCGCCATCTGCCTGAAAATTGGAAGGTCCGAGTTTGTAAGTTCGATGAGTTTAGGCTGGGTAACTAAACTGAAAAAATTTTCATAAACAGGCAGGAAAAGAAATGCCAGGGCAGCACTGAGTATTCCCCCCAGGACTCCCATCAGAATCTCGCTGGCAAGAATGTCAATCGGGCCTATTTTTTCTATGATAAGATGGAAGCTTATTATTATAAATATATTGATCGGGGCGACCAGAAAAAAAGCAGCCTGAAATGTTGTTGTTCTCTTTTGCTTTCCGTAATATTTTATTCCATATATAGCGGCCAGAGCTCCTATTAAACTGAAGATCAGAAGATAAAAATTTGCCTTAAAGAGATACCCGATAAGGAGGCTGTTGATAACAGTAAAGACCAGTGCGATTTGAGTTCCTGCCAGGAATGCAAAAAGAAGAGTGCCGAATTGAAAAGGAAAGCAATATTTGTAAGTTTCAATGTGTTTTAACAGGGAAATACTGCTGCTCTGGCTTAATGTGTCGGCTAAAAAAATTGAGGCCTTATAGAATAACAGGCTAAGGACAAGAGTGATTCCTATCATAATGAAATTCTTAAGAGCCATATTAAACTTCACGAATGATTTCAGATAGAACCAGATGAATATGAAAAGGAAACAGAATAAAAGAAATGTCCCCATGAAATTAGTAAACCAGCTTGGTTTCAAACTGAGGTTTTGATTTATTATTCTAATTTGTTTGAGGGATTCCTGATTGACTTCGTCTCCTTTACGGATGATGACTTTCCCTTTTTTTATCGTGTAAAAAACCGTTCCTATGCTCGCACGAGCCTCTTCTTTTCTCTCTTCGGTTTTAACTTTATTGTAATTTATATTATGAGAGATAAAAAAATAAGAAAGATTGATTAACAGTAATTTATCATTTTGTGCAAGGTCTAATTTGTTTATTTCTTCAGATAATTTTTCTTTGCTTTCTGAAATGTTCAGCAGATCTGAAACTTTTATGCTCTTTTCGTTTTCCGGGCTTTTAATGAGGGCCAGGCCTTTCTCTTGTTCTTTGTGGATAAAGAGGTTTTTGGACAGGATTATACCCTGGCTTGAAATTTTGCCGATGAGATCGATCAAATTTTCTTCCAGGTCAGAAGAAAATTTAGCTTTAATGAGGGCTCTGACATCTCTTTCCGAAATTTCCCTGTCGAACTTTTCAAGGATTGTTTTTCGGAAGTCTTCTATTCTCTTTGATGTTGCAGGTTGCTTGATGAGGTCACGTCCCGAACTGAAAAACTCCCTAATCTTTTCTTCGGTATTTAAAAAAACATTCTGGTCCAGCATATAAACAGGGAGCAGTGCTTCGGCTGCTTCTGTTTTCCTTTTTTCAGTTGTTTCTGTATCTTTAATGGTGAGGTCTTCAGGTGCGATGATATCCGATGATGCGATTTCTCCCTCTGTGGGAATAGGGAGAGATTTTGACGGGAGATAAGACATAAAGTATGAAATGACAATAACAAAGATGAAAAGGAAGAGAAATGGATTTTTCACGAGTCTTTCGAAGAATGCGACTTTTTTTACTTTTTTAAGTGAAGAAAGACTGTTTTGGGATTTTTTTATAGGCATCTTCCTGTTTTTAAAGAAGTTGAGCGTTTTAAAATGTAATGGGTTCATTTTCTTTTTTTGGATCCAGCTTCTGATTTTTGATAAGCTTTTATAATTTTTTGAACAAGAGGGTGCCTTACAACATCTTTTTCGTTGAACTGAACAAAGGCGATTTCCTTTATATGAGAAAGAATATTTAAGGCGTGTACCACTCCGGATCTATCGGGCTGCGGTAAATCGATTTGTGTAATATCTGCTGTGACTATCAGTTTGGAGTCAAACCCAGATCGGGTTAAAATCATCTTCATTTGTTCTTTTGTCGTATTTTGGGCTTCATCGAGTATAATGAAAGCACTATTTAAAGTTCTGCCCCTCATAAAAGCTAATGGAGCAATCTCTATAATCCCTCTTTCAATGAGATGGTGGGCTTGTTCTGATTGGATCAGGTCAAACAGGGCATCATAGAGTGGACGAAGGTAAGGGTTTATTTTCTGGAGAATATTACCAGGTAGAAAGCCTAATTTTTCTCCTGCTTCGATTGCAGGTCGTGTGAGAATGATGCGATTGACAGATTTATTCTGAAGGAACGAGAGAGCCATTGCCATTGCAAGATAGGTTTTGCCTGTGCCGGCAGGGCCTATTCCAAAGACTAAATCGTAATTCTTTATAGCCTTGATGTATTCCTGTTGGTTCAGGCTTTTTGGGATGACAGATTTTCTGGAAAAATTGAGAGTTTCCGATGGAAAAAATTCTTCGAGTCGGTCTGTCTGCCCCTGCTCTAAAATATCGAGGGCAATATCAAGGTCTTCCTTCTTAAGAGAATATCCTTTTTCTCCCAATTCCCTGATTTTATCAAAGTAATATTTTGCAAACTCTACTTTTTCCCCAGGGCCATCTAAAAGAAGGTTGTCCCCGCGGACAGAGAGGGATATCCCTAGTCTTTTTCCCATGTCTTTTAAATTCTTGTCCAATACACCAGAGAAGACTCTTTTTCTGGCATAGGGATGTTCGATTTTCTCCATATTAGAAGATTAGGTAGGATTCGCCTTTCATTTTCATTAATAATAAACATTAAAAGAGTGGTTTTGTCAAGCCTGTCTAAAACTGACGGAGATGGTTTACACATGGAGCGATCTTTAATAATCTAAATGTTATTTAATGAAAGGAGATGTTCTCTTCCCCGAGCTTCCAGGATTTTTCGATCCATTTTACCCCGCATTATACACGTAAACCCGGAATCGAGCACAGATCCGTCCGGCAAGCGGGGATCAGTGGGAGATACGGGCGGGACCGATGGCATCGCGGCCGGAAGCAGGCTCCCGCCTAAGAAGTGGCCGGGCTGGGAGGGATCAGACATATCCAGAGGCTCTATGTGCACAGGATCAGCCTTCTTCACAACAAGATGTTTATCGCTTCCTCTATTTTTTCTATTTTTATCGTTTGAGGACAGTTTATCCCGTAAATTTATATCCCACTCCTCGCATACCAATGATATACTTCGGATTCGGGGGGTCGTCCTCAATTTTCTTCCTCAGATCAGCGATATGTTTGTCTACCGTCCTCGGGTGGACATAAACTTCAGCACCCCAAACCTCATCAAGAATGGAATCACGACTCTTCACCTGGCCCTTATGCTTTATGAGAAAATGAAGCAGATCAAATTCGAGGGCGGTCAGGTAGATGGACTTTCCTTTCTTTCTCGCCTCGTACTTTATAAAATCAATCTCAACATCGCCGAAAATATACAGATTAATTTCCTGTTGAGGCTGCTTTGCCCTCCTTAGAAGAGCTTTCACTCGGGCAAGAAGTTCCCTGGGACTGTATGGCTTTGTGACATAATCATCGGCCCCGAGCTCCAGCCCGAGGATTTTATCGATCTCCTGGCCCTTGGCCGTTAACATCAGGATGGGTGTCGTAATCCACTCTTGACGTAATTGTTTGCAGACTTCAAACCCGTCCATTTTCGGCAGCATTATGTCGAGAATGATGAGGTCGTACCCTTGCTCTTCTGCCATGGATAAGCCCAGCTGCCCATCTTTGGCGCTGGAAACTTCATAACCCTCAAGCCTTAGGTTGTCCTCCAACGCCATCAGGATACTTTCTTCGTCCTCTATGATAAGAATCTTTTCCATCTCATCCATCTCCTATTATGCGAAAAGGAAGCTTCATCGAAAATGTGCTGCCCTGTCCCGGCTCACTTTCAACATGAACCTTCCCCTGATGGGCTTCCACAATTTGCTTAACCAGAGTCAATCCAAGCCCACTGCCTTTAACCGTCCGCGTCAACTCATCACCTACACGATAAAAACGGTCAAAGACCTTACCGAGTTCTTCTTTCTTGATTCCAATACCAAAGTCTTGAATGGAGATAACAAGATATTGGTCTTCTGTAAATGACTTAACAACTATCTTTTTGGCCTTGCCTGAGAATTTGATGGCATTATCTATCAGATTAGTAATAGATTGAGATATAGATGCGCTGTCCGCCATAATGGATGGCAAAGAGTTTTCAATTTTCAACTGAATTTCAAAATCCTCATGAGACACACGGTCTTGAACGGCCGAAACAACCTCTTTCAATAACGTGCCAATATCAGCCTTCTCAAACTCAAATTCTTTGCGGCCCTCTTCCATTTTGGCAAAATTTAATACATTGTCGGTGAGTAAAGAAAGTCTTTCGCTCTGTTCCAAGAGAGTATCGTAGTATTTCTGGCGGCGTTCTTCAGAAGGCACCCGTCCTGTTTGAAGCATCTCCGCTAACTGGCGGATGGAAGTTAGAGGGCTTTTAAACTCATGGGAAATTGCTGAAACAAAATCAGATTTCATTTTTGCAAGTTCCAGCTCATGAGCCACAATCCGAACTGTTAAGATCAAGCCAAATATCAGGATACCCGCGATGAGAAGAAACATATAGAAATAGATGCCTCGTCTTGAAGTGAGAAATGTCTCAAATAGACGCGGGTCTTGTTGGTAGAATTCAAGGGACCAGTCCGGAAAGTTTCCTGTGAAATTTGTTCTGACAGTGACCGATCCCGAAGGCGCGTTTCCTGACGCTAAAATGGTTTGGCCATCTCTTCCTCTGACAATCCATTCGGTTTCTTCAGAGGAAACATGACGCTGGAGGGCTTGCCGGAGAAGGTTATCTCTGAGATAGTTGGCATCAAGCAAAAGCCCCCATATTTCATTCGTTTGGTTTCTATTCCCTTGGGGTTGGCTCAAAAAGGAAACAAGATATGAGTTCCTTCCTATCCCTAATATAAATCGTTTCCTTGAATCGGGAAAATCATCCAATTTCAGCGGAATTTTTGCCTGCAAGTCTGTTGCTGCGCTTTCCTGGAATTCGAGTAATTTTTCTGTTGTTTCTTTCTGTTTACTTTCCCCACTTAATAATTCTTGAAAAGTGCTTTTATAGGATAGAACTTGGTCTGGTAAGGATTCCTGTGAAAGTATATCATCAATTGAGTTTTTTATATTCTGAGCGAAAAACTCATATTGAGCTTTCTCCAACGTCCATTCTCTGTTAATCAGATCTCTATATAGTTCAATGAAAATTTTGATCGAGCTTAAAGAATCATCTGTTGCGAAAAACAAAGAGCCGAGTTCTAACCGAGCAGACAGTCCTAAAGGTATTCCATCGGCAATTCGCACCTGGCTAAAGTCTTGAGCAATTGTCTCGTACGATTTTATGGCATTCTGGTAAAGTTTTGCTTTTTTTTGGACTCTGGCAATTGTGTTACACAATTCTCCTTTCACTTGAGGGTCGGCAACTTGTTTTATCGCTTGTTGATAGATGGACAGGGCTTCTCGATATTTTTTCTGTTGAAATTCCAATTTCTGCCCTGTTTGTATTTTTCTGTTCAAGGAAGGAGTCCGGGAAGAAGGAAAGAGGCGTTGTGTGCTGCCGTTGGGAAGAAATAAAAGCTTTGAGATTGGAAAGCGAATTTTTTCTAAGTTTTGGAAAAGAAAGACCTCCTCCACAAGAGGATGCTGATCTTTTACGCTTTCCAATGAATGAAGAAAAGCAGGTTGTGAGATTCCCTGCCGCTTAATAATAGAATTTAAATATGCCTGTTCAACTTCGAAAATATTTTCATCGATCGACCTGGTAATCAGTTCTGCAATTCTGTGGTGTTCGTCCAGTCTCCTTTTTTCCAGCAAGGCCCGGTCATTCTGAATACCACGAAAGGCCAGATACCCCAGGAGCAAGCTCGGCAATCCTATACCCAGAAAGAAAAGGAGGAAGATTTTTTTACGTTTATGTACTGACAGTTCCATTAATAAAATTCTTTTAAGGATATATAGAACTTTTACTCGAATGCCGAAATTTCTTCCTTCAGTTACACTGCTTATCTAATTTTAAAAAACCCTTCCAGTAAAAACAAGTTGTTTATAAGAACTTGGGAGTTCGATCTCAATATTCCATGTTTAAGGTTATTGGATAGATATGTTATTTTTATCAATAAGTTAATCATAAAAAATTAATTCCGGCAAATGAGGAGCAGAGTCTGGTAACGGGCCTGCCCCTTACATGCTGCACATCTTACTTTCTACCTTTGACCAGTGGCAGAAAATCCTCCATTAGCCAGAATTCCGAACTGTCACCTTGGTATCCTGAAAAAACAAACCTATCCCCATCAGGCGACCAGTCAAGATGAAAAATGTTTATATCTACCAGATCCGTCTCGATGTCTACAATGCTCCCATCGTCTATTGAAATAACTCTAATATTCTTACCATAGGCCTCGGTTCCGTAGATAAAAGCGATTCTTTTGCTATCTGGAGACCAGGCCAATTCTATGTGGACATGAGCCAATTGTACTTTCGCCACCACACGCGAAACTCCATCATTTACCGAAAGGATTTTCAGTATCCCAGCCTTAAACTCCTCTTCGTCAGTGGAAAAGTATGCAATCAGTTTCCCATCAGGTGACCATGCCATTGGAGAGAACTTAACACTGTCGGAATCCGATGTCAAAGCTTTCGGATCTCCACCATTTACCGGGACGGTGTAGATATTCACCTCACCAAATCCATTAGAATAAACCTTATCAGCTCTGGCGCGTATATAGGCAATAGTCTTTCCATCCGGCGACCAACAAGGGAACCCATTAAGAACGGATGCAGGAGTTTTAGTGAGCTGTTTTGGTTTTCCTCCATCAACGGGTAGTGTCCAAATTTGCCAGTGCCAACTTGTATCTTTTTTTGTCTGTCCTGAAAAAACAATCGTCTTTCCATCCGGAGAAACATTATTTCCTCCTCCCCATGCCGGTTTGACGATTTTCTCATCGAACTGAATTGGAACAGTTTTAACTTCACCTCCCTCAGCAGGAACAACAGCTAATGAATATTTTTCCCAATCACCACTCCCCTCATCTATATTATTTGTGTGAAATATTCTTTTTCCATCGGGAGACCATCTGGGTTGTACCGGATATCCTCCATGTGAAACCAGCGCTGCCTTCCCACCTGTTGCTGGCAGAGTGTAAAGGCCAAATTCCGTTTTCTCGCGAATTACCGCTCCGATCTTATTATCGGGCGTCCATCCTGCCAAAAACATGATTCCTCCGGTTCCTTCGGGAATATCGATCTTCACGACCTCCCCGGAGGGTGCTCCATCCTCTCCGACAGGGATGATGCAAACTTGCTGACTGTCCAGGTCCAGAAAAGCAATCATGTTACCATCCGGTGACCAGGTAGGACTTGACGCATTCTTGGCATTGACAACAAGTTTTGGAGTCCCATTAGAAGCGGGTATCACCCATAGTCCACCTCCCGCTCTACCCAAATTTTTGGTGTCTACATAAGCGATCATCTTTCCGTCAGGAGAAAAGACCGGTTCTCTGGCTTGGGCATCAACCAATTGCTTCGGCGAACCCCCATCTACGGAGATTGTATTGATGTGACACTCATTACTGTCAACCGATGAAAAGGCCAGCACCTTTCCGTCTGGAGATAAACTCATTCTATAGTTTACTATACGTGCATCCCGGTAATTTTCATATACTTTCTTTGGCTTTCCACCTACGGCCGAAACAATATACATACCCTGCTTCCCCTCATTCTCTTTCCGTTTCTTACCTTGTGTCCATTCATTGAATGCGATCCATTTGCCATCACCCGACCAGGCAAGTCCGGACCAATCAACTTCCACATCGCCGGTATTCAGTATGACTGGAGCCCCGGGAAATTCAGAATCCAGTTTCCCCATGAGTGGCATAATCCAGAGCTTTTTGTCAGAAGCAGAAGCGAAGATAACTTTTTTGCCATCCGGAGATAACTGCATGGTCCAAGAAAGCTTTGTTGGAATCCGAAGTTTTCGGAAGGTAGGTTTATGAGGCACTTTTTCCATTGCCTCAATAAGCCGGGCAAGTCTTTCTTTTGCCAGAGCCACTTCTTGCTTCTGCCCGGGATATTCGTCTATGAGGCGCTGATAGGCTTTTTGTGCCTCTTGTTTTCCCAGTTTCTCATAGCACATCCCGATATGATACAACGCTTTTGCTGCAGTTGATTCATTTTCCGGAAAATCCTTAATAATCCTCTCATAAATCTCGATAGCCTTTTCCAGCTCCCCTTCGACTTCCTCTTTGTACAGCCCTGATTGGTAAAGTTGTTCAGCACTCTGCTGGATGTATGCCGATGATAGAATCACAAATGCGAAGGAAAGAAAAACAAAAATGAAAATACGTGACTTCATGGTTAGCCCTCCTTAATAGTTTACATTTCAGGAGGGAAAATACCAGAACTTTTCTTCGATTGCATGAAGCTTCTGTAACGATTGTGTGAAGATTGTGTGAAGATTAGTGATTTACTTTGGATCCAGCGGATCATTTTCAAACTACAACCCGTCCTATTCATGGTCCTCATGCAACCAAGCCAGAAATTATGTTAGTTAAAATTTAAAAGTGCACTTTTAATTTTTAAATGACAATAAAGGATAAAAAACTTGAAAAAAATAGCCTTATAATCTAATATAAATAACCTTATATTGACAACCATAGATAGTCCAGATTAAGGAGAATGATAATTTTGGATAAAGACGTAAATTATATTGTCTCAGGATTGGAACGTTCCGGTACATCTATGTTGATGCAGATACTGGAAGCTGGAGGGGTTCCCACTTCTTTTAACAGTGATTCGCGGCCGCCAGATGATAATAATCCGAAAGGTTATTTTGAACTCGAGGGCGGGAAAATCATAAACAGACTAATGAAAGGAACATTTCCTTTTGACAGATATAAGGGAAAATTTATAAAGATTACTGCTTATGGTCTAAAGTACTTACCGGCGGGGAAATATAAGGTTATCTATTCGGAGAGGAATATCGAGCAGATACTGAATTCAATGGAAAAAATGGCACGGATTCACGATGAAAAAAGGGAAGAAACCAGAGAAAGCTTTTTGAAGTTGAACGGGATGATTAAAGATAAGATAAGGGGAAGAGAAGATATTGAAGTTTTAATGGTAAACTTTAATGATATACTATCTAATCCGGAGAATAATATTAGAAAAATCTATGATTTTTTAGGTTCACAGGCATTTGACCTGGAGAAAATGATAAAGAGTGTGGACCAGAGTCTGTATCGAAATAGATAATCAGAGAAAAAGGCGGTAAAGAATATATTACGGAGAGAAAAAATGGAAAAAGAATTTACAAATGTGTCTATCCCGACTTCCTTGTATAAAAAGATAGAAGAAAAAATAAAAGGTTCAGAATTTCCATCTGTCTCGGAGTATATTACCAAAGTATTAAGGGGAAATTTTTCAGAGGAACAGACAAATCAAGAAGTTTTCAGCAAAGAAGATGAAGAAAAAGTAAAAAAAAGGCTGAAAGCGTTGGGATATATAGATTAACCGGCTTGGCAGCCAGGAAAATAATCCAGGTCTGTCAGTCCTGATAGATAACCACTGCCATTTGGACGAATTTTTGTTCAATCTTAGGAATGGCAGGTAATGCTTTGTGACTCTAGGAAAGGAGAAAAATATGATCGCACCTCATGGTGGTGAAATTATTGAAAGGGTTCTGAAAGGAAAAGAGAAAGATGATGCTCTTGAGAAAGCCAGGAAGTTGGCTTGCATAAAACTCAATCCCGATCAAATCAGTGATTTAGAAAATATTACATATGGGATTTTCAGCCCTCTAGAGGGATTTTTAGGAAGGAAAGACTACAAGAATGTTTTAAACCAGATGAGGCTTGCAGATGATTTGCCGTGGCCGATTCCAATTGTTCTTGATGTAGAAAAGGAAAAGGCTGACAAGTTAAAAGAAGGGCAGGAGATTGCTCTTATTAACCAGAGCAATCAGCCTGTTGCTTTGTTCTATCTTGAAGAAAAGTATGGGTTCAGCAAGGAGGAACTGGCAGAAAAAGTTTTCCGGACTACCGATGACCTTCATCCTGGAGTTGCCAAGGTGAAGGAGATGAAAGAAATACTTCTTGCAGGGAAAATTGATTTGATTCAGGAATCTCCAACACCTTTCTATAACTACAAGCTTAAACCTATTGAGACGAGGATCCTTTTCAAGGAGAAAGGATGGAGAACTATTGTTGGTTTTCAAACAAGGAATACTCCTCATATAGGGCATGAGTATGTCCAGAAAGCAGCACTTACTTTTACAGACGGGCTGTTTGTGAATCCAGTTATCGGACGTAAGAAAAAGGGAGATTTCAAGGATGAGGTCATCCTGGCTTCTTATGAGGAACTTCTTAAGAATTATTATCTCAAGGAAAGGGCGGTGATTGCCATTTTGCAGATGGAGATGAGGTATGCTGGTCCGAGGGAAGCCATTTTTCATTCTATAATTAGAAAAAATTTTGGCTGCACTCATATAATTATTGGCCGCGACCATGCAGGTGTTGGCAATTTCTACCCGCCATTTGCGGCTCAGGATATTTTTGGAGAATTTCCTGATTTGGGAATTATACCTTTGTTTTTCAGGTCTTTCTATTTCTGCAAGAAGTGTAATTCAGTGGTCAATGAGAAAATTTGTCCGCATTCTCCTTCAGAACATATCAATTTCAGTGGGACTAAAATTAGGGAGATGTTACTTCAGGGCAAGGAGCCTCCTCCAGAATTAATGAGGCCCGAAGTCGCTAAAGTTATTATGAGTTATGATAACCCGTTTGTTGAGTAAATTCAGGAGATATGAAATTATGGATAGTAAAAATCAGAAAGGAGTTACATTATGGTTTACGGGACTGCCTTGTTCCGGGAAATCTGCTGTTGCTGACAGAGTGGCGGAGATTTTAAGAGAACGAGGGTTGAGGATAGAGAGATTGGATGGGGATATTGTTCGCAAAAACCTGACAAGGGACCTTGGCTTTTCAAAAAAGAATAGGGATGAAAACATTCGCAGGATAACTTTTGTCGCCAAACTTTTAACCAGAAATGGTGTGATAGTGCTTACTTCGTTTATCTCTCCTTACAGGAAAGTCAGAGCTTATGCGTGCGAGGAAATCGGAAGTTTTATTGAGGTATATGTCAAATGTTCCCTGGATGTCTGTATTAAGAGGGATGTAAAAGGGATGTTTGAGAAAGCCATAAAAGGTGAGATAAAAGAATTCACAGGTATCTCAGACCCTTATGAAGAACCCTTAGATCCAGACATTCTTCTTGAGACAGACAAGGAGGAACTTGAAGAAAGTGCTGCTAAAGTCATCGAAAAACTCAAGGAGTTAGGGTATATTTTATAAATTACAAGAATTTGATTCTGTATTAATGACGACAAGCCATTCAGTGTATGACTTCGAGTGGATAGTTAAAAATTTATTCGTAGTCATTGATACGGGGAATGAAATAAAGAATAAAAGAAAAAATGCAGTAAAAGCATAGGGGGAAAAAATGAAAATAGGCATAATTGGTACAGGATATGTAGGTTTGGTAACAGCGGTTGGTCTTGCGGATTTTGGCCATGATGTTATCGGGACGGATATTGTTCCAGATAAAATTGACAAGGCGTCTCGTGGAATACCTCATATTTATGAGCCGGGCCTTGAAGATCTGCTTAAGAAAAATCTCGAAAGAGGAAACCTGGTTTTCAGTCATGATTTAAATAAAGCCATTCAAGATTCTGATGTTCTCTTTGTTTGTGTCAATACACCTCAAAGAGAGGACGGAAGTGCAGATATGTCTTATGTCGAAGGGGTTTCGCTAAAAATTGCTGAGAATCTGAATGATTACAAACTAGTAGTGGAAAAGAGCACGGTTCCTGTGAAAACATCGATGTGGATCAAAAGAACAATTGACCTGTATAAAAAGAGTCATGCAGATTTTGATGTTGCCTCCAATCCGGAATTCTTGAGGGAAGGTTCGGCTGTCTATGATTTTCTGAATCCTGACCGTGTTATTATCGGAGTGGAAACAGATAGAGCCAGGGATATCATGTTAAGGATTTATGATAGATTCAGTGACCGTATTATTATCTCCAACATCGATACTGCTGAACTCATTAAACATGCTTCCAATTCTTTCCTGGCCATGAAGATATCTTATATTAATATTATCTCTGAGCTTTGTGAAAAGACAAATGCAGACATAAAACTCGTCGCAGAGGGGATGGGATTTGACTCCAGGATAGGGCCCCATTTTTTGCAGGCAGGCCTCGGGTATGGAGGCTCCTGTTTTCCAAAGGATGTAAGGGCTCTTATCCGTATCGGAGAAGATCTTGGTGCTAATATGCATTTGCTGAAAGAAGTGGACAGAATCAACACTGACCGGATAAAAATATTTATCGAAAAGGTTAAGAAAGCCCTTTGGATATTAAAAGGAAAAAAGATTGCAGTCCTGGGACTTTCCTTTAAACCGGAAACCGATGATATAAGGAATGCGCCCAGTGTCAGTGTGATAAAAGAACTTCAAAAGGAAGGTGCTTTGCTCCGGCTCTATGACCCGAAAGCCGTAGAAAACATGAAGAATTTATTTCCGGAACAAGCACCCGGAATTAGTTATTGTAATTCTTTGGTTGAGACACTTAAAGATGCCAATGCAATGCTTATCATTACAGAATGGGATGAGTTTAAGAAGATGGATTTAGGGAAAGTTAAGGAATTAATGGCAAATCCAATCGTTATTGATGGTAGAAATGTTTTCGATCCGCAAGATGTGAAGAAACACGGTTTTGAGTATTATTGTGTCGGCCGCAAATGACGTGAGTCATTCATGAAAATTGCTGATAATAGATGAATTTGAGTGCATGTTTGCGCTCCACTAAGATTTTTAACGCCATTTCCTCCCGATCTTCTCGGCTCTGCTGGAACTCTGCATGTTTATCTTAAGCACCGCCATAATGTCCGCGAGCCATCATTAACACCGCCCCTTTGATCATACAGTGCTCACACATCCATCAGGCCCGACTTTGTCGGATTCCCTCGAAGATCGACTCAGAAAGGCTAAATCTTTTAATGTCGCTTCCTCCATCCCCTCAAATTCATATGCTTTGATTAGCATATTTCATCAATGTTAAATAAAAACATCGGCATTCTTTATGAATAATCCAGGACTTTCTGGGTTATTTAACTAATATATACGCAGTGTGGTTTTTGAAGTCTGACTCAAAGATGATGAATTCGTCCAAGTATACAGATTGCAGTTTAAAATCCACTTTTTCGCCATCAATAGAAACATCCAGGTGGATTTTCCTGTCATTTATCCTTTCATTTAAATCAGGCCAGGGGCTGAGAATTTTGATTGTTCCTTTATGAGGGAAATTGCTGTTGTATTTAAATGTGAGTTTATTATTGTCCGGATCAAAGCTGTAATAATATGCGATGAAAATATCATTGGCCGGCTGGTAGAAGTGAATTTTGGCAGATTCTCTTCCGAGCTTTGGTTCAATATGTAGGTCATTTTCACCCAATTTGAGGCCGAAGTAGCCTTCGAATAGAGCCTTGCCAAGCATCCCTGCAGAGCCGCAGAATAAATCGCTGCCAAGGCCTGTTCCCTCCCTGTTATCCCATTCAAAAAAACCTCTATTAGACAGATTTTTTCTTATTATTTCTTTTAATTTGTCTTTTGCTGTGCGGCTGGTGCCACATTCGAACATGGAATAGACGAGCCGTCCTCCAAACCAGTCCCACTGGGCACCGTTCTGGTATTCATAAGGGTCATCGAGCATGGGGTGAAGGAAGAATTTTGCCGGGTAAGGGGGGAGGAGAGTCCCGCTTATTGTAGAGACACTAAAAAATTTTTGCCTTTTGAGAGCTTGTTCGATAATATGTCTGCATTTATCGGCACCTGCCAGGCCGGAGAGTATGGCCTGCGAATTTCCTCCCATCGGAAAAATATTGTCTTCGTCAAAGTCATGCTTTAATGTGTCTAGATGGAGATGAATCCTGTAGAATCCCTTATCTTCTTGCCAGAGCCATTGGTCCGTGTTTCTCTTTATAGAATCAGCTGTTTTTTGCCAGTATTCGGCTTTTTCGCTTTGACCAAGTGAGTAAAGCATTTCCACAAGGTTAAGACAAGACTGGTAAAACATGCTCTGGTCGTATATGTCAGCTGTCCAATGAGTTCTTTTGTCTACGTAGACAGCATTTTTATCTTCATCAACCATATCCACATCCCCCCAGTCTGCCGTATGTGCTCCAGTAAGGAGGCCGTATCTGTCATTAAAACGGTAAAGAAGTACATAATTGAGTGATTTTTCAAGTCTGGTGATGATTCTTTCTGATTTGATTTTTTTCTCAAGCCAGTGAGGACCGATAATTTTGAAAATCTGGAAAGCAGCTTGCACTGTGCTCGATTCCTGATCGGTTTCTGTTGTGTTTTTGTCTGACTTACCCCTCGAATCTATCCAGTCTTCAAGAGAGCCATTTTTCTTTTGGAAGGCAAGGTGCTCTTCCAGCCAGGAACAAAGAAATTGTTTATCATAGAAATATCTAGAGGCGGGGATGATTGTATTTGCATCTCTCAGCCAGATTTGAGGATAATCAGTACCAGCCGAAAATCCGCAGACTTCTCCTGCCTTCCCGTTAAACGATACCTCATTTTGGCTCAATGTAAAGCGAATAAGTTTGAAAATTTTGTTGATCTCATCCACGCTTGAACTGAGTTTTGTGAATTTCCCGTAATCGAGACTTAAATCATACTTGTCATCAGGCCATGTTTTTTCTTTGACAAGGAGATCGATTTTTGAAGTTTTGGACCCGTAATCCTTAAACCAGGCCAGTTTTTCCTTAAGGAGGTCGAACTCGAGGATGTATTTTCCTGCCTCCAAAGGGCTTCTCAGTGTAATGGTTAATTCAGTACTTTGAGTGGGTTTAACTTTTTGGGGCAGTGGGAAGCGGCGGTTGTCGTATTTCAGGCAGTTTTCTTGTTCATCCAGAAGGTGATATGAAAGGAATGTAGGATATTGGCCTCTTGAAGTCCAGAGACTTCGTCCCAAATTTTCAATTTTAAAGTGTATTTTGAATCTTTCTCCTTCAAAAACAGAATATTTGTTTTTCTCCGGTTCGATGAGACAGAAGAAATCTGGTTTCTTTAAAGGTCTTTTTACAAGGATTTTTGTCATCAATAAACACAAGGCTGCTATAGCCAAAATGGAAAAAGAGAATACCGTTATAAGCTTAGTTGAGTGTTTAATTTTCATAAGATTTTATGCTTATTCTATAATCCATGAGAGGTTTTTCATTTTTTTCAGAGTTTAGAGAAAAATTTTCTCTTTGTCAAAAAAAATATTTAGCGGATGTTTGTGCTCAACTCAGATTTTTAACGCCATTTCCTCCCCGATCTTCTCGGCTCTGTGTAACTACGCGTATTTCAGAGCGTCGGCATTTTGACAATTTAAAGGCAAGTCCCTATAATTGGCCTATGTTAAAGAGCCTTGAAGGTTTTATTGAACCCGGAAGCGAAGAAGAATTATTGGTGAATCAACTCGACCTTTCCAGAGTACCACGTCATGTTGCTGTCATTATGGATGGAAATGGCCGCTGGGCAAAAAAGAGAAAATTGCCCCGGATAGAAGGCCACCGAGCAGGCGCAAAATCCGTACAGGAGGCAGTAGAAACTTGCGCCCGTTTTGGGGTTCGATTTCTGACTCTGTATGCTTTTTCAAAAGAAAATTGGAAAAGGCCCAAACAAGAAGTAAAAATCCTCTGGAGGCTTCTTGAAGATTATCTTAAGAAAGAAGACAAGGTTCTTGTCAAGAAGAATTTTAGGCTGATAGCTATTGGACAGAGGAAAGGAATTCCTGCAAAAGTAAGGAGCGAATTGGAACGGGTAGAGAAGCTTACAAGGCATAATGATAACTTAACCGTAATACTGGCTCTTAATTATGGGGGCAGGTCTGAAATTGTTGATGCTGTTAAGAAAATTGTAAAAGTAAGGGGTTTAGATATTGAGTCTCTGGATGAAAAAGAATTTTCAAGATATTTATACGCAGCACATATCCCTGATCCTGATCTTCTTATCAGAACAAGCGGAGAACTTCGTATTTCAAATTTTTTGCTGTGGCAGATAGCTTATTCAGAGATTTGGATTACTGCAGAATTTTGGCCTAATTTTCGTAAAAAGCACATGCTTCAGGCTTTTATTGAGTATCAGAAAAGAGAAAGGAGATTTGGAGATATCCGGCGGAATGAACATATATGACCTGCCGCGATAAAATCTCGATAATTCTCAAGGCTTAATTACAAGATGAATGATAAAAAAAGGCTTCCTACAGCCATAGTGTTAATAGGCATTCTATTTGTCTCCATTCAGTTTCTTCCACGCCTGGCTTTTTTTTGTTTTATTCAGGTAATAATACTATTTGCACTTTTTGAATTCTACAACCTTCCCATCAAAAAAAAGATTTTTCTTCACAAAACCATTGGGATTCTTTTGGCTATAATCATAGGTTTTTCATTTTATTTTGACGAGTTTTCTCTTGAATTAGGCCTTTATGTGAGTTTAGTGCTTGTAGGAGCATATTTTGTGTTTTCTATAAATAAATTAGAGAAGCTTGTGAAATTTCCAGCATCGATTGCTTTGACTTTTTTCGGGGCTTTTTATCTAAGCTTTACTCTCAACTATTTTGTCTTTTTAAGAGAGGAAAGAGGGCCTTTCATTGTTTATTATCTCCTTGCTGTTATCGCTATTGGAGATACAGCTTCCTATTTTTTCGGAAAGCTGCTGGGCCGTCATAAGCTTGCCCCTATAGCAAGTCCTCATAAGACGTGGGAAGGAGCTGTTGCAGGACTGCCGGGAGCCTGTGTTGCCGCTGTAATTATTCAGCAGATCCTGTTAAAGGATGCGGTTCTATGGAAAGTAATTCTTATTGCATGTCTGGTTGATATCGTGGCACAAATAAGCGATTTACTGGAATCCCTTTTTAAAAGAGCTGTTGGTGTCAAGGATTCATCTCACATGCTTCCAGGTCATGGCGGTTTTCTGGACAGGATCGATAGTTATATCCTGGCTGCGCCCTTTTTCTATTATTTGTTAAAATTTATTGGGCTGGAGTAAAAGGATTCAGGTTAACAAGATGGAAAATATCTCGATTCTGGGTTCAACCGGCTCTATCGGCCGGAGCACACTTGAAGTTGTAGACAGACTCAACAGCAGATTTAAGATTGTAGGTTTGTCAGCAGGCCGTAACGTCAAGCTTCTCCACAGTCAAGTTGAAAAGTTCAAGCCAAAGGTCGTTTCGCTGAAAAGGCAGGAGGATGCAGATAAGTTCAGACAGGGTTGTAAAGATCCTTCTATCCAGGTATTCTGCGGCCAGTCAGGAGCAGAGAATGTTGCCGGCTTTGAAGAAAATGATATTGTTGTTTCTGCAATAACTGGCATAAACGGCTTAATGCCCACTCTTGCAGCAGTAAAAGCAGGCAAAAAAATAGCTCTTGCCAACAAGGAATCTATGGTGGTAGCTGGAGCTTTGATTCAGGATTTGGTCAGAGAGTCCAGGGCCAAAATTATTCCTGTTGACAGCGAGCACAGTGGTGTGTTTCAGTGTCTGTCCAATGAACGGATTGAGAATGTGAAAAAGGTTTTCCTGACTGCTTCTGGAGGACCCTTTTTTCGCGATTCTATCGATGAAATGAAGAACAGAACTCTTGAAGAAGCCTTGAATCATCCGCAGTGGAGAATGGGAAAGAAAGTGACCATTGATTCAGCCACCTTAATGAATAAAGGCTTGGAGTTGATCGAGGCACGATGGCTGTTTGGACTGGAACCTCAGCAGCTGGACATTTTGGTTCACCCTCAGAGTGTTGTCCATGCCCTGGTTGAGATGAAAGATGGGGCTGTGCTTGCCCAGCTTAGTCGCACAGATATGAAAATTCCTATTCAATTTGCATTGACGTATCCTCAGAGAGAATGTGCTATCCTGCCGTCATTAGATCTAGCCGAAATACAAGCCCTGGAATTTTATAGAGCAGATACAAAAAAATTTCCTCTTGTCAATCTTGCCCGTTGGGTTCTAGAGGAAGGGGATAGTTTCCCTGTTGCCTTAAATGCAGCTAACGAGGTGGCTGTGGAAGCCTTTCTTCAAAAGAGGATAAAATTTTCCGACATTTCTACTGTAGTTGTTGAGATTATCGAAAGTCATAAAAAGGAAAATGTTGGAAGTATAGAAGAAATATTTAATGTCGACCGGGAGGCGAGACTCCGGACCCGGAATTTACTCAAACAAAGGTTGTAAAATGGGATCAATATTAGGAGCTATTCTTGCTTTTGTGATTGTATTTGGCATTCTTGTCTTTGTACATGAATTTGGCCATTTTTTTATGGCAAAACTTGTAGGTATCAAAGTAGAGGTTTTCTCTTTTGGTTATGGAAAGAGACTTATTGGTTTTAAAAAGGGAGATACCGACTACAGGATAAGTCTTGTGCCCATGGGTGGATATGTGAGATTTCCCGGTGAGGAAGGCCTTGACGAGGAAAAAAAGATTGTCCCTGGAGATTTTAGGGCGGCGAAGCGGTGGCAGAGATTTCTTGTCATATTAATGGGACCTATCATGAACATTTTGCTGGCCGTTGTACTGGTTGCTTTTTTCAACATGAAAGGAGCTTCTGTCCCTGAATACCAGAAAGAAACTCCTGTTATAGGTTGGATAGAACCGGATTCGCCTGCAGGGCATGCAAATTTACAGATAGGTGATGAGATATTAAGCATTAACAACAAGAAGACGAAAATATGGAATGATGTGAGCATAGCTGTCGGAACCAAACCTGAAAAGAAGATAACCATTGAGGTCAATAGGGAGGGAGAAGTCATAGATGTTGAGCTTTTGACAGAAAGCAGGACAAAATATGAGACTGGATATGCCGGATTTTTTGGAAAAATCCTGACACAGGTAAAGATGGTAACTCCGGGTTTGCCTGCGGATAAAGCCGGGATACTGCCGGGCGATGTTATTCTTGCTATTAATAGTAAACCGGTTTATTTTTTCCAGTTTTTAGAAATCATTCAAAAAAATCCAGGGAATGAACTTGATTTTTTAATTGAGAGAAATGGAGAAACCTTAATATATAAGGTTACACCAAGGCACAAAGGAGATATAGGAGAAGTTGGAATTGCACAGATACCGAAGTCATCGATTAAAAAATATGCATTCTTTCCGGCGTTTATTCAGAGTGTCAAGGATAATACAAAACTTGCTTTTCTTGTTGTCGACATTTTAAAGGACTTGGTAATTGGAGAAGTATCAACACGACAAATTGCAGGGCCCATTGAGATAGCAAATTTGTCTTATGTTTTCTTAAGGATGGGTTTTATGGCCCTTGCGGGCTGGATAGCTCTTATAAGCCTTCAGCTTGGGATCATCAATTTGGTTCCCATCCCGGTTCTTGATGGGGGATTGATTTTTGTCTTGATTCTTGAAGGAATATTCCGGAGAGATTTTAATGCCAAGCTTAAACGTGTGATAATGCAGATCGGTTTTGCAATATTTATCTTTTTGATTGTATTTGTAATCTTGAATGATGTAGTAAGAAGACTTCCCAACGGATGGCAGAGCCTGGTTCCTTTTTAGCGGCTGTATATACTAATTAAATAGCCTTTCCCGTAAGTGGATTTGTTTGATTTAACTGTTCAGAATTTTATCGACTTCTTCTTTATCTATTTCTGTGACAAGGGGAATACCGCTTATTCGTGCAGCATCTTGAGTTAAAGCAGCAATATCGCTTCGTGTGATGTAGCTCAGGTTGAACTTTCTGCTTCCTGCCATCATCTGACGCAAGCCTTGGCTGAGTCGATTGAAATAACTGTAAAGGCCCATCGCGCCTGTAGGAATTTCATTGAACTTATCTTTAAAGATTTTCTTTAATTCTGGCGCAGTGACAAAGATGTCTTCAGCTGTGCTTCCGAACCGTTCTATATAGATAGGAATCTGTCCTTCTTCGATTCTTTTGCCAATGGTTTTTCCTACCATTGCGGCCGCCATTGGTCCTCTAGCCATTCCTGTGAGTTTGAAATAGGGCGCACCTAGTGCGAGAACCTTGAAAATTTGATCTTCAAGAGTGATTCCTCCGGCAGCAGCAACATCAGGAATATACTCTCCTTTTTCGTCCAGTCTTCGGAGATACTGATAAAGCAAGGACCAGATTTCAACACTGGGAATACCCCATTCATTCATCATGCGCCACGGGCTCATTCCCGTTCCACCGCCAGCTCCATCAACTGTCAGCAGGTCGAGCTTGGCTTTTGAAGCGAATTTCACTGCACGGGCTAGATCGACAGGCCTGTAAGCTCCAGTTTTCAGGGTTATATATTTTGCTCCAGCACGTCTCAGTTCCTCAACTCTCTGCATGAAACTTTCTTCCTCAACCATTCCCATCCTTGAGTGTCTTTCAAACTCTTTGAAACTCCCTTTTTCGAAAGCTCGGATTACATTGGGATCTTCAGGATCAGGAAGAACGATGTATCCTCTCTGTTTTAATTCTTGGGCTTTTTCAAGGGACTTAATTTTAACCTCGCCTCCGATGTCCTTGGCCCCCTGACCCCATTTCAGTTCGACAGCTTCAACTCCCAATTTGTCGATGGTATATTCCTGTACTCCGAGTCTAGTATCTTCAATGTTTGCCTGAACGACGACTGTTCCATAGCCATCCTGCTGCCAATCCTGGAAGAGCTTTACTCGTTTCTCCATCTCCGGAGAGTGGACAATTTTTCCATCTTTAATTTCAGACTTTCTGTCCATCCCGCATACGTTCTCACCTATAGTAAGAATGCATCCTGAGATAGCAGCTCCAATAGCTAATCCTTCCCAGTTTTGTTTAGCGATATTTGTAGAACCCATACCAGGAATGACAAAAGGAAGTTTTAATTTAATTCCTTTATCATGTCCGATGCTGGTTTCAATGTTTACTTTAGGAAATGTAGCCTTGTCGCTGTCAGCTTCAACACCATATGCTCCTGCGGCTGTTCCCATTATGCTGAAATGAGAGAGGTCTACAGGATATTCTTTTTCAGAAGCTGAAGTGATGATCCCAAAAGGTTGTGGATAGAGGACTTCTTGGGCTCGGTAGGCGGATTTCCCAATTTCGCACATTCCGATACAGCCATCCACGCAGGTCACACACATCCCGCTGAAAGGGCTTATAGACCCTTCTGTCCTGTTCTTAGTAAGAGTGGCAGCACTCCTGTTGAGTTTTGTATAAGACATTATGATTACCTCCTTATTTACTCATTTGTTTATATTATAAAGCAAGCTTATCATTTTACTATTTTTCACTTGGTGTCCTGGGCCTGCTCTTTACTGCCTTGTTTTTCGGGTTTTTCTCTCACGCATGTACCGCACCGGCCTGCATCGTACATCCAGCACTGAAGCTCATCATAATAGTCCAGGCATGTTGGATCCATCGTCAGGCAGGCATTACAGACTGCTGTATCTGCATTTGGGCCCTGGCACCTTAATTGGCATGCAGGACAGATGTACATACATGCTCCACAGAGTCGGCATACGTCGGATTTCATGTCAAACGGAGTTGATATTTTTCTGTCGTGTCCCCGGTTTTGAAAACCTATTGCACGGGCGTCCATTTGCTCGGCACACATACGTACACAGAGTCCGCAGAGAATACATTCTTCGTTTCGGACCTTAAACCTGAGTTGTTTAACTCCGAATTTAGAAGCCAGATCCTGGATTACTTTTGAGTTTGGAGCTATCGAGAGCATGAGTTCAATCATCATTCTTCTTGCTTTAATTACTCTTGTTGTGTCTGTTCTGACTACAAGTCCTTCCTCTGCAGGGTATGTGCAGGAGGAGGCGAGCGTGGCTTTCTCTCCTTCACCTATTTCCACAAGACAAAGACGGCATCCTCCGTATACACTCAAACCAGGGTTGTAGCAAAGAGTGGGAATTTCGAGCCCGTAAAATTTGGCTGTTTCCAGAATGGTCCACCCTTCTTCTGCTTTGACTTCCAAGTTGTTTAATTTCATATTAATCATTTTTACCTTCCTATTGCTTTTTTACCCTCTTCAGTTTCTAATTCACATCTCAAGCAGCGTCTCGCTTCCTTAACAGCCATCTCCTCGGTTAGAGTCAGTTCAACTTCCTTGAAGTTCTTCTGCCTTTGCTTTACAGATAGCTTTGGTAATTCGGGCCTTTTTGCTTCCTCGATTTCCTCTTCACTCAGCTCGACAGGCTCAACATATAAAGATGGCCTGGTTAGTTTGTATTCTTTTGTTAATTTTATCCCTTCAAGATATTTTTCAATTGATTCTGCAGCTGTCTTTCCCGCGCTTATGGCTTCTACTACGGTACGGGGACCGGTTACTACATCTCCACCGGCAAAAACACCCATTCGGTCAGTTAAAAGTGTTTCTTTGTTAACTAAAATAGTATTCCATTTGGAAATGCTTAAGTTATCTTTATCGCTTACGAAAGATGTGTCGGGTCTTTCGCCAATGGCAGGGATAAGCGTGTCTAATTCGATTGAAAATTCAGAGCCCTCGATCGGGATGGGTCTTCTTCTACCGCTGGCATCCAAATCGCCCAATTTCATCTGGATGCATTCTACCCCTATAACTTTTCCATTTTGAGTTAGCACTCTTGTTGGGGTGGTTAAAAATTTAATGCCAATTCCTTCCTCAATGGCACTCTCTATCTCTTCCTCGAATGCAGGCATTTCCTTTCTCGTTCTTCTGTATAATATTGTAACGTTTTTACAATTCTTATTCCGGATAGCTACTCGAGCTGCATCTACAGCCGCATTTCCTCCACCAATAATTCCAACTCGCTCGCCTAATTCTACTTCATTTCCTAAATTAACTTCTTTAAGCAGTTCTATTGCTTGGATAACATCCTTTGAATCTTCATTAGGAATGTTCAATTTCATTGATTTGTGTGCACCAATAGCAATAAAGACTGCTTTGTATCCTTCTTTAAACAGGTCATCAATAAAGAAATCTTTACCTAATTTTGTGTTTGTCTTTATTTTTACACCTGATTTTGTTATATTATCAATATCAAAATTTAATATTTTTTTGGGCAACCTATGATCTGGAATCGCAATTGCTATCATTCCTCCTGGTACTGGTAGAGATTCAAAGATGGTTGCTTGATATCCCTTTAGGCTGAGATAGTAACCTGCTGTTAAACCTGAAGGGCCCGCGCCTATGATTGCAACTTTGTCCTTTTTAGATTTGTTGTTGTTTTGTACTCGAAAATCATTTTCTATTGCCCAATCAGTGACAAATCGTTTTAGGGATCGAATAGCAATTGGTTCTCCAAATTCTCCAGTCCTGCAGACTTTTTCACAAGGATGGTGGCAGACCCTGCCGCAAACTGAAGGCAGAGGATTATCTTTTCTTATAATTTTTAGGGCTTCTTTAAATTTTCCGTGAGCGATTAAAGCTATATATACAGAAGCCTCTTGGTCAATTGGACAAGCATATTGACAGGGTGAAGACACAATTTCTGTGCACACTACAGCCGGGCATTTTTTACGTTTGATATGATCTTCGTATTCTTCTTTAAAATATTTTAGTGTAGACAAGACTGGATTAGCAGCAGTTTGTCCTAGCCCGCACATGGATGCATCCTTTACTATGTTTGCCAGTTCTTCGAGCAATTCAAGATCTTCTTCTTTTCCCTTTCCTTCTGAAATGTCTTTAACAATTTCCCACATGCGCTGTATGCCTTCGCGGCAGGAAAGGCATTTGCCGCATGATTCATCACGGAGGAAATTCAGGAAATATTTAGCTACATCCACCATGCATGTATTCTCGTCCATGACGATCATTCCGCCCGAGCCCATGATTGAACCGACTTTGGTCAATGTGTCGTAATCAATGGGTAAGTCAAGCATCTCTGCTGGAATACATCCGCCTGAAGGGCCTCCTGTCTGTACTGCCTTAAATTTTTTTCCTCCTGGAATCCCTCCCCCGATGTCAAAGATTACTTCTCGTAGTGTGATTCCTATAGGAACTTCGACCAGCCCTGTGTTATTAATTTTCCCGACTAAGGAGAATATTTTAGTTCCTTTGCTTTCATTTGTACCGATACGGGAGAACCACTCGGCGCCTTTATCAATGATAATAGGAATATTGCCCCAGGTTTCGACATTATTGATGTTAGTAGGCTTTCCCCACAAGCCTTTCACTGCTGGGAATGGAGGTTTTTGACGAGGTTCACCGACTCTTCCTTCTATGGAAGCCATAAGAGCAGTTTCCTCTCCACAGACAAAAGCTCCTGCTCCTTCGGAAATGTGTATGTTCAAGCTGAAATCAGTCCCCAAAATATTATCTCCAAGGAGTCCCAGTTGCTCTGCCTGTTTGATAGCTAAAGAGATATGTTTTAATGCAAGAGGATATTCAGCGCGAATATAAATATATCCTTCTCTGGCAGCGATAGCATAAGCTCCGATTATCATCCCTTCGAGAATACGGTGAGGGTTTCCTTCCATTAAACTGCGATCCATGTATGCCCCAGGGTCACCTTCATCAGCATTACAGATGATGTATTTTACGTCTCCTTTGGCCTGCCTAGCGAACTGCCATTTTAGGCCAGTTGGAAAGCCTGCTCCTCCTCTTCCTCGAAGACCGGATGCTTTTACAGTTTCGATGACTTCTTCAGGATTGATTCCTCCCAAAACCTTTGCTAAGAAACTGTAGCCGCCTGTGGAAAAGTAGTCATTAATATCGGTGGGATATATAAGTGCGTTGTCTCCTAATACAACGCGTTTTTGTTTCTTGTAAAAGCGAATATCTTTTTCCTTGACTGCTTTTTCTCCGGTTACTGGGTCAGAAACAAGGAGGCGGCCTATAATCTTGTTCTTAAGAATTGTTTCAAAGATGATTTCTTTCGCATCTTCTGGTTTTACATGCTGGTAAAAGATACCTTGAGGCTGGATAATAATGTTGGGTTCGGCTTCACAAAAACCGTGGCATCCAGTTGCTTTGATATTGACTTTACCATGTAAATTTTCATCTTTGATTACTTTTTCTAAAGACTCGATTAAGTCTAAAGAGCCTCGTGCTTGTCCACATGTTCCTGATGAAACAATGAGAACAGGCTTTTTATCAGATATTTTTTTTTGGATTTGATCGTTTATTATTTGCTTTAAAGCTTCGATTGAGTTAATTTTGTTGATGTCCTTCATTTTCCTTCTCTTTTTTTCTGTAGTTCTTTAAAATTGATTTAACTTTTCTTATATTTGTCTGGGCATAATAGTTACCATCAACGACAACGACAGGGCCTATAGCACAGCATCCCAAACAGGCAACTGTTTCTAATGTAAATTGTTTATCTTTTGTTGTTTCTCCTGCTTCAATATCCAGCTCTTTTTTAAATTCTCTTAGAATTTTCGGTCCTCCTCTAACATGACAGGCAGTTCCTACGCATACAGTTACAATGTGTTTTCCTCTTGGCTTGAGACTGAATGCTCGGTAAAATGTTGCTGCTCCGACAACGTCAATTAAAGGGACTCCTAGAGTTTCAGAAGTAATTTTTAATGCTTCTTGGGGAAGATAATTATATTCTTTCTGGATATCCTGTAAAATGGATATTAAGGCCTTTTTTTCAGTGTTATATTTTGTGATGAAAGACTGAACTTTTTGTGTTTCGATATTCACAGGTTTTCCTCCAAATGATTGTAGATTATATTTTTGTTAATGTTCACAATATCAGTTAGATGTAAAATTTGGTTGGGAGGTATTTGATAGTAAATGCGTTAAAGATTATATATGTTATAATTCCTCCTCGTAAACAAAAAAAATTATATTATAATTATAAATATTATTAAAACAAATTTATAACAGATATAATTTTTCATTGTCAAGGATATTTTTCAAATTTAACCTGAATTTGAGGACATGTCTGCGCTCCACTAAGATTTTTAACGCCATTTCCTCCCCGATCTTCTCGGCTCTGCTGGAACTCCGCGTGTTTATCTTAAGCAGCGCCACAATGTCCCCGAGCCATCATTAACACCGCCCCTTTAATTATACAGTGCTCACACATCCATCAGGCCCGTCCGACTTTGTCGGGTTCCCTCGAAACCGACTCAGAAAGGCTAAATCTTTTAATGTCGCTTCCTCCATCCCCTCAAATTCATTCAGTCTGATAAGCAGATTTCATCAAGCTTAAATAATTTTATCAGCAATTTTTATGAATAATCCAGGTTAATTGGTTGAAGGTTTGCAGTTAAAAGTTTAAAATGCATAGATGTTAGGTTTTGAAATTAACATGATGGATGAAAAACAGCATTTAATATCTGACCTTAAGGTTTGATGTTTTGACCATGAATAAAGAGAACAATATTAAGCCATTAAATTTTCAGCCTCCATCAGACTTTAATTTTATCCGCCGTAAGACACGACAAATAAAAATCGGTAGTGTGCAAGTAGGAGGGCAAGCTCCAATCGCAGTACAGTCCATGACAAAAACCGATACCAGGGATATAAAGGCAACCTTACGGCAAATTCATAAAATGGAGGAAGCAGGATGTGAGATAGTACGCCTTGCTGTCCCCGATGAAGAGGCTGTAAATGCCCTTGGAGAAATCAGGAGGAATAGTAAAGTTCCTCTAATAGCCGACATTCATTTTGATTACAGGCTGGCCCTAGCTTCTCTTGAGAAGGGAGTTGACGGGCTGCGCATAAACCCGGGTAATATTGGTTCTAAAGAAAATGTGAGAGAAGTTGTCCGTGCTGCAAGGAAAAAAGCCACTCCTATAAGGATCGGTGTAAATTCAGGTTCTTTGGAAAAAGACCTTCTCTGGAAGTACGGCGGAGCCACTCCAGAAGCTATGGTCGAAAGTGCACTTGACCATATACGGATACTTGAAGACCTGGATTTTACGCTGATCAAGATTTCGATGAAGGCATCTGATATTTTAAGGACAATCAGAGCTTACAAGATTCTGGCAGAGGACGTGGATTATCCTTTTCATGCAGGAATAACAGAGGCAGGAAGTTTGATTCCCGGAACGGTTAAGTCCTCAGTAGGCCTGGGCTTCCTATTAAGCCAGGGGTTGGCCGATACTATCAGAGTCTCTCTTACTGCCCCTCCTGAAGAAGAAGTAAGAGTCGGCTACCACATCCTGTCAAGCCTGGGAATCCGTTTTCGTGGGCCAAACATCATTTCTTGTCCTGTTTGTGGTCGGTGTGAGGTTGACCTGCTTAAAATTTCCGGAGAGATTCAGAAACGCCTGGCTTCTGTAAAAGAGCATATTAACGTGGCTGTGATGGGCTGTATGGTAAACGGACCCGGGGAAGCAAAAGAAGCTGACATCGGATTGGCTTGCGGAATAGGGAAAGCTGTAATTTTTAAGAAGGGAGAGATTTACCGCAGTGTAAAAGAGAATGAGATAGTTGATGAGTTTGTAAAAGAGGTAATATCACTGGCAAAAAACACACAAAGCTCATGAATATTCAGGATAAGTATGAAAAGTTGAAAAAGATATTAGAACGCATGGAGAATGTGCTTGTAGCTTTCTCTGGTGGAGTAGACAGCACTTTTCTTTTAAAAGTTGCGCGCGACAGCTTGGGAGATGATGTCTTGGCTGTAATAGCAAGTTCTGAAATATTTAAAGAAGAAGAAAAGCAAGAGGCTTTAAAACTGGCTCAGGAATTGAATGTCCGACATCGTATTATCCGTACAAGGGAGCTTGAAAACCCCAATTTTGTAAAGAATTCTCCTCAGAGATGTTATTACTGCAAGAAAGGGCTGTTTTCAAGGTTGAAGGAGATCGCCACCGCAGAGGGCATATCTAATATTCTTGATGGAGCGAATTTTGAAGATACGGCTGATTTCAGACCAGGGGCCAGGGCTGCCAGAGAGCTGGGTGTGTATTCACCTTTGAGAGACGTAAAACTGAGTAAAAAAGAAATACGGACGCTTTCTAAGGATTTAAATCTTCCTACCTGGGATAAACCGTCCTCAACATGCCTTTCGACCCGTTTTCCTTACAATATGGAAATTAATGAAAAAAGGCTGAAACAGGTTACCCGGGCAGAAGAGTATTTAAAAACACTGGGTTTTTCTCAGATTAGAGTAAGACATCATGGCAAAATTGCCAGGATTGAATTTAGTACAGAAGAAATTTCAACGGCGGTAAATCCCAGTGTCAGAGAAGAGATTGCCTCAAATCTCAAGAAAATCGGGTATACATATATAACGCTTGACCTTAGTGGTTATAGATCCGGCAGTATGAACGAAGTTCTCCCTGAAAGCGTCAAAATTTCGGGGCGGACCAAATCAATTGATTGAAAACTAGTTCATCGCAATAATGGATGCCTGAATATATAATTGCCAGTATGACCGAAGAATCTGAGAAGGGCATTGCTCCAGTCGGATATTTAACGCCATATTGCGATGAGCCTGTGTCAAAAAGCAGCATTTAAGAAAAACTGGTTATGTAACGAGATTTGTCGGTGTTTGTCCTGTGAGCCCCTGTACGAGATTTGTTGCAGCCATCATGGCCATTTTGAGGCGTGTTTCATAGCTGGCGCTTCCGATATGTGGAAGGAGAACCACATTATCGAGAGAGAGAAGCTTTTCCTCGATTTGCGGCTCTCTTTCATATACATCCAGGCCAGCTCCCCAAATATATCTTTTTTCCAGAGCATCTGCCAGAGCTTTTTCATCGATAACCGGCCCTCTTGAGACATTTATAAGAATAGAGTCTTTTTTCATTAATGCCAGTTGATCTTTTGAGATCATATGATAAGTCTGAGGCGTAAGCGTAGTATGAATGCTTACAATATCGGAAGATGCTAAAAGCTTATCCAGGGAAAGCAGCCTAGCTTTATAAAGTTTTTCTTCTTTGTTAGAGAGCCTTTGAGGGTCAAAGTAAGTGGTTTTCATATTGAAGCCTTTGGCTCTTAATGCGATGGCTTTTCCTATCCGACCCATTCCTATGATACCAAGATACTTCCCAGTGACTTCTTTGCCTAAGAAAAGGTCCAGCTCCCATCCTTTATATTTTTTCTGCCTTGTGAATGCATCAGCTTGTGGGATTCTACGTGCTACAGAAAAAATAAGTGCCCATGTCAGGTCAGCTGTCGTCTCTGTCAGTACTCCAGGTGTGTTGGTAACAAGAATCCCTCTTTTTTTAGCATAATCTATATCGATATTGTTGTAGCCCACAGCGCAGTTTGCAATGATTTTTAAGGAAGGCGCAGCATCAATTACTTCCCGGTCGATGTTATCTACAAGGAGGGAAAGAAGCCCTTCTTTATCCTTGATTTTTTCAGTGATTTCTTCTTTTGTTAAATTCCTACCTACTGCCCCTATCTCAAAATCAACATGTTTCTTCAGATAATCCAATGCTTCTGGCAGGACCTTGCGTGTTATCAAAGCTTTGGGTTTCATATTAACTCCTTCTAATCAGGTTATAAAAGGGAGGAAATATTTTTTAATATTTTCCTTGAGTCTGGGATAGCTGAATCCGTTCATATGCCGGCTTTTTGTTAGCTTGTCGCTTACGAGCATTAAGGCTGCGGCATGAATTCCATAATATTCTGCAAGAGCGAATACTGCCGAGACTTCCATATCTACAAAACCTATCCCATGTTTTTGCTTTTGATTCAGCCAGGATTGAGTTTCACGATAAGGTGCATCTGTGGACACAATGGCCCCATTAATAAAGGGCAGGTTCATGGTATGAAGAGTATTTTCGAGGCTGGCTCTTAGAACAGGGGAAGGGTAAAAGACCTTTCTTCTTAAGAAATAATGCTTTGATGTTCCCTCATCTGAGAATGTTTTGGTAATGCTGACTGCATCTGATATTTTAGCATCAGTGGTAAGTGCCCCGCAAAAAGATAGAATGATGATTTCTCTGGCTCCTGAAGCGATAAGCCTTTCCAGAGAAAGGACGGCGGTAGGAGCTCCAATGCATTGATAAAGAACGACCTTGTTCTCAAGTAGAAACAAATGTGCGGCTGGAGTCTTTTTCTCTTTGAGCGTTGATTTTATTATGGCTTTTCGGATAGTCAGAGAAGGAGAATCAACAGGGATGTAAATAACCTTTTTATGTCTAAATTCTTTAAAAGGTTTCGGTTTAAAAATGCCTTCTTTTTTCAATTATTTCTTTCCTTTTGAAGGAATCAAGATAGCAGAGATGGAGTAAAAACTCAAATCTATAAAAAGCACCTAGTGTTTTTTTAAAATTTGAGGGGATGTCTGCGCTCCACTAAGATTTTAACGCCATTTCCTCCCCGATCTTCTCGGCTCTGCTGGAACTCCGCATGTTTATCTTAAGCAGCGCTGTGATGTCCCCGAGCCATCATTAACACCGCCCCTTTGATTATACAGTGCTCACACATCCATCAGGCCCGACTTTGTCGGGTTCCCTCGAAGATCGCCTCAAAAAGGCTAAATCTTCCAATGTCGCTTCTTCCATCCCCTCAAATTCATATGCTTTACCTTAAGGTAAAAATTGCTGATAATATAACTAAAATTTATTATAGAGAACGTATAGGTCAAGGTAGTCATGAAGAAACTGAAAATACCTTTAAACAAAATTAATCTTGAAGACGAAAGATTTCGTATCTCTTATCATTCAAATGTGGACAAAATTATTCTTTCCATGAAAAAAATTGGCTTGGTAAACCCTCCGGTCGTAACTTTGCGCGAGCCTCATATTGTCCTTGTATCAGGATGGAAAAGAGTTCTTGGATGCCTTAGTCTTTCTTTTTCGCAGATTCCTGTTTATATGCTTGATGAGAAAGATGATTTAAAGGCCTTTAAGATGTCATTTTATGAAAATCTCGCAACAAGAAGTTATGACACAATTGAAAAAGCTGAGGTTATAGGCAGGCTCAAAAAATTCGGAGAAGATACAAATAGTATTATTAAAAAATATTTGCCACTTATTAATATCCCATCAACTCATTCTCATTTGGATGTATACCTGGATGCTTTTGAGTTTGAACCTGAAATTAAAAAGCTTGTTCTCGAGAAGAATACGGCATTTGTTTCTTTGCAGTTATTGACTGAATTTAATAGCCGGGAGAGGAGGCTTTTACTGCCTCTGCTATCATGTCTCAGTCAGAATAAGATAAAAGAAATTCTAGAAGATCTTCTTGAAATATGCAGGAAATATAATATGCCTGCCTGGAAATTTCTTCTATCAAGGGACATAATGGATATACAGGGAGCTGAAAATTTATCTCCTCTCCAAAGAGCCGATAAAATCCGCCTGATCTTGAAGAGAAAAAGATACCCCACACTTTTCTCCTGGACAAAATCATTTGATTCTGTGCTGGAAAAAATTTGCTGCCCTGAGGAAATTTCGATCAGCCCTTCAAAATATTTTGAGGGTGAAGAGATCTCTGTTAACTTCAGTTTTGAAAATATGGAAGAGTTCAGAAAAAAATTAGACGAGCTTCAGAAATTATCCTCCAAAGAAGAATTTTCTGATATATTCAAATCGGACCTGGATGAATAAAAAAGAATATTTTCCGAAAAAGATCTTTATTGAAAAAGACAGTCTTGATTATCCTCTGACAAGAAAAATTATCAAAAACACCCAGGGAATTCCTTCTGAGATTATAGAAAGCCATCAGGATTTAATTGAAGAAATAAAATTATCGGAAGATCCTGAGAAGGAAGGGAAAAAGTACCTTTTGATTACTCAGCAGAAAGGAGAATTTGTCAAATCCTGCCCATGCACTCCTAATTACATAGGCTGCAACTATTTTATTATTAATTTAGATATTAACTGTCCTCTGGATTGTTCTTACTGTATTCTCCAGCATTATTTATCAAACCCCATGATTATTGTTCACGTCAACACAAAAGACCTGTGGGAGCAGCTGGATACCTTTTTATATAGGAATAGGAAGCATATCCTTCGTATAGGGACTGGGGAACTTGGAGATTCGTTAGCTCTGGATCATATTACCGAGCACTCTAAAGATTTAATTTATTATTTCAGGGGTAGAAAAAATGCCATATTTGAACTGAAGACAAAAACAGTGAATATAAAGAATATCCTGGAAATCGAGCCAGCGGATAATATTGTTATTGCCTGGTCTTTAAACTCCAATAAAATAGCCTGCGAGGAAGAAAAGAATGCCCCTTCCGTAAAGGATAGGATTGAGGCAGCCAGGCAGGTGGAAAAAAGAGGGTATAGAGTGGCTTTTCATTTTGACCCCATAATTCGTTATCCAGGATGGGAAGAAGGTTATGCTGAGGTTATAAATGAATTGTTCGGGAGAATCAATCCTTTGAAGATTGCCTGGATTAGTCTCGGGAGTTTGAGGTTCCCTCCCGATCTTAAGACAATTATTAAAGAGAGATTTCCGGAAACAAGAATTATTTATGATGAGTTTATCCTAGGAAAAGATGGCAAGTTCAGGTATTTTAAAGCTATCCGCTTCCAGCTTTACAGGAAGATTGTCAGCTTGATAAACAGAAATGGTGGGGGAAGAGTGCCTTTATATTTTTGTATGGAAAGCGGTGAGCTTTGGGAAAAATTACTTATGATAAAACCAAAGGGTAAGGAAGAAGTTGAGAAATATCTTTCCTTACCCTTTGATAAACCAAAATATTGAAGTCAAAATTTAATTAATCGATTTTCTCTGTTTTCTTTTCGGCAATAATACCTACAATTTCTATTCCGGCATCTTTTATAATTTGTACAACCTCCACGATGATTCCGTATTCTAAATCCTGATCGGCTTTTAAATAAAGTTTATTATCACTGATGGTCATAAGAACATCATCCAGCATTGTCGGCAGAGTTTCCATTGTAGCTTTGTCCTCGTTTACATAAATAGTGCCGTCTTTCTTTATGGAGAGCATTAGCTGTGTTGTGTCTGGCATATCGATGCTGTTAAGTACTGTAGGAAGCCTGACATCCACGCCTTTTTTTATTGCTGGCGTTGCTATCATGAAGATGATGAGAATCACAAGGAGAACGTCACAGAGAGGAACTACGTTAGGTTCGGACTTGACTTCGTTTTCGTCTGTTACTCCGTGTGCCATATTTTACCTCTGTTTAATTTTGTTAGAATGATTATGCTTCCTTTTTTGTTTCCCGGATAAAGAAGTCAACAATTTCAGAGCTGGTGTTGGCCATTTCAGCGTTGAAAACTTCTGTCTTTGTGTTCATAGAGTTATAACACCAGAGTGCAATAATGGCAACGCCTATTCCGAATGCTGTTGTGATCAATGCTTCTGAGATTCCGCCTGCAACAGCACCAATTCCACCAGAACCGGTTAATTGCATTGAACGGAATGCATTAATGATACCGAAAATTGTTCCAAACAGCCCGATAAATGGGGCAGAAGTAGCAATTGTTGCTGTGACGCTTAGACCCTTCTTTAATTCTTGTAGAAAAATATTAGCTGCTCTGTCACAACCTCTTTGTGCTGTAGATATCTGCTCTTCAAGGTCAAGATTTACTTCTTTTCCCTCCAAGAACTCCTTAATCCCAGCAGCGGAGACTCGGGCTAAATGGCTTCCCCTGTATTCTTTCTTGGAACAAAGATTCAAGGCTTCCTGCATCTTTCCGCTTTTCAATAGGTCAGCAATCTTTGGAGCAACTTGTTTAGACTTATTTTTTGCACTGGAAAATACTATCAGCCTTTCAATGAAGAGATAGATAGTGATGACAGAAAGACAAATCAAGAGAATGGCTACAGTTTTAGCGACTGTTCCCATTGAAGTAAACATCGCAATCAGACCAAATTCCATTTTACGTACCTCCTTTTAATTCTAAAAAGCCATTTATAGCTTTTCTTTATTTTAATTGAAATGTTACGGTAACGACAAAAATAACGCCTCTTGGGCGGCCGTTGATGACCATAGGTTCATAGATCCACTGCCGGACAGCATCCTTTGCTGCTTGATCGAGGAGCGGGATAGACCTGAGGACTTTTACTTTTTTAACTCTGCCGTAAATATCGGTTTCAGCCTCGATAATTACGATTCCTTCGACCCTTGCTTGGCGTGCGATATCTGGATATAAGGGTATTACTTCTTTGATTAATCTTGGTGGTTTAATTTCGCCGATAGCCCTTACAGGGGCTTCGACCTCACCGACGACACCGCCGAGCACACCGCCCACGACGCCGCCCAGGACTCCACCTACGACTCCGCCTTCTACTCCGCCTTCCACTCCGCCTTCGATACCGATGTCTGAGAGTTCTTCTTCTGCGATTTCGTCTGGGATTTCGACTGGTGCAACGAGCTGGCCGGGTTTAATGGTAGTTTTGGCTTGGACCGGCCTGATGCGAGTGTGTGTTCTTTTACTGGCGCGTTTTTTAGCAGGTGGTGGTGGAGGAGGTGGTGGTGGAGGAGGAGGAGCAAGAAATGTACTGAAAACTTCCACAGTAGGCATGTTTGAAGTACTCAGTAGTGGAAGTGCAATCAGGACTACAATGATAAGTGCGTGGAAAAGGAAGGCAATAGGAAAAGCAATCGCTTTTCTTCCTTTACTCTTGTCAGCGACGAAAAATGAATCCTTGAAAATATCAGGGATTTTTTCATTTTTCTTCGACCTAACTTCTTCAGCCATTTTCATACCTCATATTAATCTTTATTTAAAACCAAAGTATAAATGAAAACAATCTTTTTGACAAGTACAAAATATTCATTTTCCTAAACCTTTTTTGGGCTTAAATATTATTTTCCAGAAATAGAGAAGAGAACATGATTGATAGATAGAAGAGTATGTTCCGACGATGACTCCAATGATCATGGTGAAAGCAAAATCATTGATTACTTCACCCCCAAACAGGAAGAGGGAAGCCACGGTAAGAAAAGTTGTTACTGAAGTAATGATAGTACGGCTTAAAGTCTGGTTGATGCTTACATTCAGAATTTCTTCAAAATGATGTTTCCTCAAGATTTTTAAATTGTCCCTCACTCTGTCGAAGATAACAATTGTGTCATTTAAGGAGTATCCTACTATAGTCAAAATAGCAGCAATAACAGGCAGGTTTAATTCTCTGTTTGTTAGAGAAAATATTCCGAGTGTGACCAGCACATCATGAGTTAAAGTCAGGATTGCAGATACGCCGTATGCAAATTTAAAACGAAGTCCTATGTAGATAAGCATTCCGATTAGTGCCCAAATAGTTGCCTGAGCAGCCTTTGTTCTGAGGTCATGACCGACTTGAGGGCCTACTGTTTCTCTGCGTTTTATACAAAGACTTCCGAGGAAAGTCTTCTCTTTCAGAAATTTAATAGTCTCCGAATCTATATTTTCATCTGTGATCTGATTAAAATTTTCTATTATTCCTTTAAGTTTAGTGGATTCCCTGAGGTCGATGATTTTTTCAGCCAGTTCCTTGGCATTATCAGGCGAAAATGATTCAAGGATATATGCAAGTTCATCCTTGTCTATGTTATTTAGATCTGCTAATCCTTGTTGAGTGGCTATTTTGTCCTCACTGCTTTTCAAGACCTCAACAACTTTATTTCCCATTATTACATGTGCTTCTAGTTCCTGGTCTGCGTCTTTTTCAGGAAGCATGGTTCTGATTATGAATTCTTTCTCTCCCTTCTCGACTTCCTGAATCTTGCTGTTGCCTAAGTTGGCGTTTCTCATGGACTCTCTTAATTCGGCTATGGGTATAGAGTCCTTAAACCTGATTTGTAGTAATGTTCCGCCTGCAAAGTCAATGCCGTAATTTATCCCTTTCACACCTGTGATGTTAATAATTCCGATAGTTATAATGAAACCGGATATCGCAAGTGCGATAAATTTATACTTCATAAAATTGAGGTTGGGCTTTTTGAATAGCTGCATTTTATATGCTCAATTTTTCTATTTTTTTCTTTTTAGACAAGGATATGTCAAAGATTAAATGGGAAACAAAGACCGCTGTGAACATACTTGCTGTAATGCCTATGATAAGCGTGACAGCGAACCCTTTGATGGTGCCTGTCCCGAATTGAAAAAGAAAGATGGCAGCAATGATTGTTGTAACATTGGCATCTATAATAGTCCTGAATGCACTGGAAAAGCCTGATGTTATGGAACTTAAGACGCTCTTTCCCTTGGTAAGTTCTTCTCTTATTCTCTCAAAAACAAGGACATTTGCATCAACGGCCATTCCTATTGTAAGGATGATACCTGCTATACCAGGGAGAGTAAGACTTGCTTTAAAATAGGCCAAAGCACCCATCAAAATAAGGAAATTAAGAATAAGGGCCAGGATTGCATTAAATCCGGAGACTTTGTAGTAAAATCCCATGAAGAACAATATGAGGAGGAGTGCAACTATGATTGAAATTAATCCTTTCCGGATTGAATCTGCACCTAAAGAAGGACCGATAGTTCTTTCTTCAAGATAATTGATTTTTGCAGGAAGTGCTCCTGCTCTGAGAACCAGGGCGATGTCTTCTGCCTCTTCGATGGTGAAACGGCCGTGGATGATGCCGCTGTCAGATATTCTATCTGCGATGTTAGCCACTTCTTGAATTTTTCCGTCGAGGACAATACTTAAAGGCTTGTTAAGATTGTCTGAAGTGAATTTGTAAAACCTTTTAGCACCATCCGGCTTGAGGCTAAACTGCACGGCAGCATTATTCCATTCATCTACAGAGCGGCGGGCATTTCGCAGGTCATTTCCTGTAATTGGAGCTACGCGGCTTGCAAGATAATACCCTCCGCTTGTTCTCTTTGGGTCGCCTCTTAAGATCTCCATGTCCTCAGGGACTTCTCCGCCGAAGTCTTTGAGCAAAGTTTCTCTGTCGGGAGAAGGTCCGGCTGTTATGAGTTTCCATTCCAGCATGGCAGTAGTCTTTATTATATTTTTCACTCTCTCGGGATTTTCGACTCCGGGCAGCTCAAGAATAATACGTTCTCCTGTAAGTCCCTGCCTCTGGATTGTCGGTTCTGTTAGCCCGAGTTCATCAACACGGTTTGAGATTGTCTCGATGCCTCCTTTGACAGCTTGATCTCGGAGATACACAGCCACGCCCGGTTTTATAGTAAAAGTTATATTCTTTCCAGTGAAAGAATGATCCCATTCTTTGAAATAATCATCCAGGATTTCTTTGATCTGCCCTTCTTTTTCAGGATCGAATTCCTGGAGTGTGAATTTGCCTATTGCATTTTCTGCTTTGGATATTTTCTCATGTTTAATATTTTTCTTTTTGAGCAGTTCTTGAAAGCGCAGTATTTGCTGGTCGACTTCTATATTGATGGCATCGTCGGTTACTACCTGAAGGACTAGATGTATTCCACCTTTTAAGTCAAGGCCAAGATGGATTTTGTCTTTGGGAGGGTATGAGAGGAAGACAGCTAAAAGGATGACAGCAACAACAAGAATAACTTTCCACTGCAGTTTTTTCTTCATCTCAAGTTTTTGTCTTTAATTTTTTAATAAATGAAATGATAGTCTATTTCTTTTCCTTTTTTTCTGAACTTAGTATTACAGCCACGGCAGTTTTTGTGATATTGATTTTTGTATTAGCTGATATTTTTAGATCGATCTTATCTTTTTGGGTTCCCATGACCGTCCCGTAGATTCCGCCTGTTGTTATGAGTTTATCTCCTGGCTTTAGTTGTCCGACCATTTCTTGGTGTTTCTTCTGTTTCTTGCGCTGAGGCATGATAATGAGCAGGTAGAAGATTACAAAGATGAGACCGAACATGAATAACATCTGGATGATTCCTCCCCCAGCAGAAGGGGCAGCTCCAGATTGTTGACTAACACTGAAAAGGCTTGTGAAAATCATTTTTTTTCTTCCTTTTCCTTTATATTTATTATACTCCGTTTTAAGTCTTGATATTTATTTGATTGAATAGCTTGCCTAATTTTCTTGAAGATGTCAAGGTAAAAATACAGATTGTGTACTGTGTTAAGAATGGCTGAACTGATTTCTTTCCTTTCGTATAAATGATGCAGGTAAGCCCTGGAAAAATTCCGGCATGTATAACAGGAACAATCTTCATCAAGAGGCCGGGGATCCTGCTCGTATTTCTTGTTTTTTATGGTGATTTTTCCTTTACTTGTAAACAGAGTTCCGTTTCTGCCGTTCCTTGTAGGCAGAACGCAGTCGAAGAGGTCCACGCCTTTTTCTACGGCTTCCAGAATATCCTTGATGTAGCCAATTCCCATGAGATAGCGGGGCTTTTCTTCAGGAAGGATGGAACATGATTTTTCTGTCACTTCAAAGAATTGAGATTTAGGTTCACCAATTCCCAGGCCCCCAAGAGCATAGCCGTCAAAGCCGATATTCATTAAATCTTCAATACTATGTTTTCTCAATTCCCAATCAACACTTCCCTGACAGATTCCCCATAATAATTGAGATGTGTTTTGTTTGAGAAAATGTGCCCTTGACCTTTGGGCCCAGTGAGATGTCATTTCGACTGCTTCCTTAATTTTTTCTCTGGAGGAGGGGAATGGGCAGAAAAAATCAAGGCTCATCATTATATCAGTTCCCAGTCTCAACTGGATATCGATGACATCTTCCGGAGTGATGAAAATTTTTGTCCCGTCTAGATGAGAAGAAAAATGCACTCCTTCTTTTTTAACTTTTACGAGAGGAGACATGCTGTAGATTTGAAATCCGCCGCTGTCTGATAGTAGGGGATACGGCCAGGAGATAAATGAATGGATTCCTCCCAATTTGCTGATTGTTTCCAATCCGGGCCGGAGAAACAGGTGGTAGGAATTGACAAGAATAAGCTGGGCACCCAGGTTTTTTACAATATTGTGAGGTAGACCTTTGATAGTACCCTGGCTTGCCACAGGGGCAAAGGCAGGCGTTTCGATTGGTCCGTGGGGGGTATGGATTACACCGGTCCGTGCTGCAGACTGATCATCTGCGGCCGAAATTTCGAATATCTTTTTTTCCATGTCGACTTATTATAAACGAAAAATCCCCCTTACTTCAAATTTAGCACTTAACTTGCAGGCCTCGCTTCCCTGTATTATATTAAATGTATGAATATTACATTATTTGGCTACTCCAAGACAGGGAAGACGACTTTATTCAATCTCCTGACAGGTGCAAAAATAGAAGTCGAAACTTATGGAAGTGGAAAGAATGAGCCGCATCTGAGAACATGCCATATTCCTGATGCGCGCCTTGATGAACTCTGGGCGCTTTATCCTGAAAAAAAGAAAATACCAGCTGTTGTTGATTATATTGACCTGGCAGGCCTGTCCTACGGAGAAATAAAAAACGAAGCTTACCTCAGCCATCTAAGAAAAGCAGATGGATTGACACATGTTGTAAGGGGATTTAAGGATGCTCAAATTCCGCATTTTAAAGCTAATATCAGCCCCCATGATGATATTCTCTCAATGGAAGAGGAAATGCTTCTTGCTGATCTATTCTCAATAGAATCAAGGGTAGAAAAACTGGAAAAAGAGCTGAAAAGAGCAAAGAACCCTGAAGGAGAAAAGGAAATGGCTCTCCTCAATCACATTCGCTCCGGTCTAGAGGAAGGAAAAACAGTCCGGGAACTCAGCCTTTCTCCTGCAGAAGAAAAGCTCATAAGAAGCTTTGCGTTTTTAAGCCAGAAGCCGCTTTTCCATATAATCAATGTGGACGAAAAAGATATTCCTCTAATCGAAACTCCTGAAAAGATTTATGCTTCTGATAAAAAAGGGACTTCTATCCTGGCTTTTTGTGGAAAAATCGAAATGGAAATCCTTGAACTTGAAGACAATGAAAAAGAAATATTTCTTAAAGAATACGGATTGAAAGAACTCAGCGCACCAAAATTTCTAAAAGAGTCCTACTCTCTCCTGAATGTTATTACATTTTTATCTATCGGCAAGGAAGAAGTAAAAGCATGGACAATTAAAAAAAATACGACAGCCTTAAACGCCGCAGGTGTTATTCATTCAGATATACAAAAAGGATTTATTCGTGCTGAAGTCATACACTGGCATGAACTTCTGGAACACGGCTCCTTCCAAAAAGCCAAAGAAAATGCAGCTGTCAGGTTGGAAGGGAAGGATTATGTTGTCCAGGATGGTGATGTAATCTATTTCCGCTTCGCACCGTAATCATCAGGCAGTCGGCAGTCGGCAGTCAAAAAATCATATGATTACTGTTTTTCATGTAACCTGGATTATTCACGAGTCGAGGTTGCTGCAGATGCGAGGCACAGCGCATGAAGTTGTGGTCCTTCACCACGAATGGGCTGTAACGAAGCAGATGCAGTAAGATCGGCTCGCCTGAAAGGTAAAGAATGCCGATAAATTATTTAGATAAGATGAATTTGAGGGCATGTTTGCGCTCCACTAAGATTTTTAACGCCATTTCCTCCCCGATCTTCTCGGCTCTGCTGGAACTCCGCATGTTTATCTTAAGCAACGCCACAATGTCCGCGAGCCACCATTAATACCGTCCCTTTGATTATACAGTGCTCACACATCTATCAGGCCCGACTTCGCGGGTTCCCTCGAAGATCGACTCAGAAAGGCTAAATCTTTCAATGTCGCTTCTTCCATCCCCTCAAATTCATATACTTTTATAAGCAGATTTCATCAAGGTTAAATAAAGGTATTGGCATAATTTATGAATAATTCAGGGTAAAAGCTTGTTCCAGAATTATGCATATTTCATTTGACAATTCAAGCGGTAGTTTTAGTATATAAAAGATAGGATGAACAAATTCAAAGCTGTAATACTGCTGCTTCGGCTTCCTTTTCTTACGGTGACATTAGGTGCTGTATTTTTAGGGACGTCTTTTGCATGGTGGCATAGAAGATGCTTCAACTCGGGCTATTTCGTAGTTGCTCTTGCTGGAGCGTGTTTTCTTCATATTGCCTGCAATGTGGCCAATGATTATTTTGACTTTAAAAGTGGAAATGATGCAGCCAACAAGAGCGGTCTCATTCCATTTTCAGGAGGAAGCCGTATGGTCCTGGACGGTTTTATTACTCCGGAGAAAAGTCTTGCGATATCTGTTTGTTTTGCTGTCCTGGGCTCAGCAGCAGGGATTTATCTCAATTTTATTTTAAGAGGCAATGTCATATTACTGATTGGAATTGTCGCACTGTTTTTTGTTTACAGCTATAATGGATTTCCTATCAAGTTAGTGAATAAAGGTCTGGGTGAAGCCGCCATATTTTTAGCCTGGGGGCCTTTGATGGTATTAGGTTCTTACTATGTTCAGACAGAAAGCATCGATTCCTGTTGGCCTTTGATTGTAGCTTTGCCCTCAGGAATCATGACGACTTTAGTTGTTTTTATAAATGAGTTTGCAGATAGAGATGCCGATTTTTCTGTTGGAAGAAAAACATGGGTAATTATTTTCGGATATAGAAAGAGCTTATATCTTTATTTATTTCTTGCTGTGAGTTGTTATATGATAGTTTTAGCCGGGGTCCTTTTTATCGGCTGGCCTGTATGGTCTGTTTTAGCAGTGATAACAGGTCCTTTGCCTTTCATAGTCTTTAAGATGGGATTGAGGAATCTTGAAAACTGGGAAGCTTTTTTACCGGCTGTAAAAGCAACAGTATTGATGAATTTCTTGTTTTTAGTTATATTAAGTATTTCATTTTTGGTGTGATATGAAAAAACAAAAAGAAAAAAGGGAACAAAGCGTTATCAGGGAGTACTTCGAACTTATTGTAGAGACAGCTATTTTTGTCTTTTTTGTAATGACTTTTGTTGTCCAGGCTTTTCAGATTCCAACAGGTTCTATGGAGCCTACTTTGCTAATCGGAGATTTCCTTCTTGTTAATAAACTTGCTTATGAGAAACCTTCTTTTCCCATTGAGGAAAAAATACTGCCAGCTAAAAAAATCAAGAGGGGCGACATTATTGTTTTTAAATATCCTAAAGAACTGGATAAGGATTTTGTCAAGAGAGTCATTGCATTAGAAGGTGAAAACATTGAGATCAAGGATAAACAGGTTTATATAAACGGCAGTCCTATTTCGGAAAAATATAAAGTACACAGCGACAGCCAGGTTTATACAAAAAACGAATATTATCAATATGATGGGTATATAAGAGATAATTTTGGGCCTGTTGTTGTCCCTCCAGGGCACTGTTTTGCAATGGGAGATAACAGGGATAACAGTCTGGACAGCCGTTACTGGGGTTTTTTGCCTCTTAGTAATATAAAAGGAAAGCCCTGGGTGATTTATTTTTCTTACAGAGCAGAGAAGGATGCTTATCTCAAGACAAGTGCTGGAGAAAGGATAAGAAAGATAGCAAATTTCATCCCGAGGGCAAGATGGAAACGGTTACTTAAGATCATCAAATAACCCCAGCGTGGGCTATTCATAAAAATTGCTGATAGAATTAATATAATATCAACTAGTTTTAATCTTTCTCCAAGGAATCCTCATAACTATCTTGACTTATACGTTCTCTATAATAGATTTTAATTATATTTATATTATCAGCAATTTTTACCTTACAGGCGAGCCGATCTTACCGCATCTGCTTCGTTACAGCGCATTCGTGGTGAAGGACCACAACTTCATGCGCTGTGCCTTGCATCTGCAGCAAGCTTGACTCGTGAATAACGCACGTCCACCTGAATTATTCAGGCTTTTTTATGTCTATTTCTTCATAAGAGGAGATATATAAGACAGGATTTTCTATCTTGAAACTATTAATAAAAACGGAACTGCAGACTACCCCATCCATATCTTTTCCGACCGGAAGACCCAGGTAATTAAGGATAGTGGGTGCAATATCTATGAGTTCCATGCCTTCGATGTTTTTTCCTCTAACCATATCTTTTCCCAGGAAAAAGAAAACTCCCGCTGGCCCGTAATCGTGGTAAGCACATATGTCGGCATTTCCTAGTATCCATTCAATGATTCTTTTCCAGAATGGCAGGGGTTCTATTCCGTGGGGAGAATAGATAATTAAAAGTTCATCATCCTTTTTTGAGGCAATATACTTCCCGATTATTTGGTCGTAAAACTCATAGTATTTTTCGATCAAAGAGCTGTATTTGTTGAGCTCCTCCTGATCCAGTTCACCGAACAGATCGGGAAAACTATATTTATAAAAGTACGTTTCCACAGTGTTCAATCCACTTAGTAAAAAATAGGAAAGCTGGGGCTGGATCTTACTTTTTTCTTGAAAGAATTCTTCTTCGAGTGCAATGTCAGACAGGAATGCTGTTTTAGCATTGATGAAAATTTCACTGGTTTCGAATCTTAGGTCCTGAAAGAAAGTGTTAAAAAGAGTTTCTGATTTTTGACTGGGTTCTTTTACCACTGTATCGTAAGGCCAATCTTTTTTAAGGAAAGATGTCTTGTTGCTTTCGAATATTTTCCACATATCTTTTGAAAAGGAAGAAGTAGGGTTAGGGGATATTTTAAGGAGATTGGTTCTTGTCAATTGACGGAAAAATATAAAGCGCGGTACAACGGTTATTTCCTTTTTGAAGTTCAGTATGCGGTATTTATAAAGAGAAAGCTGGCGGTGTTTAAATGGAAATTTTCCCGTATTAAAAGAACTATTGAGGATAAGTGCTTCGTTTGGAGAAAAACTTTCAAGTTTTCCCCAGCTCCCTTCTTCCATCAGCCAGGAAAAATTCGGGAGCTTTTCTTCATTTATTAAAGGAATTATGAAGTCAAAGCTAAGACCTTCGAGGCCGATTATAGTGATTTTTTTATCTATTTCCTTGGTTTCAAGACGGGCAATTTTTTCAGGAGGAGTCAGGACAGGGTATTTCGTTCTTTTGAAAATTGTATAGGTAATGGCACCTCCAAAAAGGATAAAGTATACAAGGAAGAAAAAGATGCCCTTTTTGTATTTATGCTTGCCGATGAAGGCTAGTATTCCAAGGATTGCGAGAAAAAGTAGAGTCATGGCCTGTGGCTTTAGAAGATGACAAATTTCCGGATTGAAAAAAGATAGGAAGAAGTTGTAGTTCTCCCAGAAAATCAGCAGGAAAATAAGGGTAAGAAGAGTGAAGCTAATCATGAGGAAAGAAGGGGAGACGAATGCTATATTGAACTTTTTCCCTGTAAAAAATTGGATGATGAAGAAAGATAGAATACATAGCATTGTTATCAGGAGTCCATATGTAATAGCAAGGAAAAGAGTAAGCTGCCCAAAAAAGTAAATATCAAAGATAAGGTTAATGTTCAGGTCTAGAATGAGAAGAGCGAGTAGGATATCGAAGAAAAAGCCGCTCACCAAAGAGTTTATCAGTACTTTTAGGAATTTCATGACCTCTAACCTGAATTATTCATAAAAATTGCTGATAGAATTAATATAATATCAACCAGTTTTGATCGTTCTTCATTAAATCTTAAGAACTAATTTATACTATACTCTAGGCTAGATAACAACATAAAAGCATAAAGCATATGAATTTGAGGGGATGGGGGAAGCGACATTAAAAGATTTAGCCTTTCTGAGTCGATCTTCGAGGGAACCAGACAAAGTCTGGCCTGATGGATGTGTGAGCACTGTATGATCAAAGGGGCGGTGTTAATGATGGCTTGCGGACATTGTGGCGTTGCTTAAGATAAACATGCGGAGTTCCAGCAGAGCCGAGAAGATCGTGAGGAAATGGCGTTAAAAATCTTAGTGGAGCGCAAACATGCCCTCAAATTCATCTATTATCGGCATTCTTTACCTTACAGGCGAGCCGATCTTACAGCATCTGCTTCGTTACAGCGCATTCGTGGTGAAGGACCACAACTTCATGCGCTGTGCCTTGCATCTGCAGCAAGCTTGGCTCGTGAATAATCCAGGCCTCTAATAGAGAAATTAGCATTATTTTTCTTCATGGTCAATATTATTAAAATGTCATAAAGCTTGTCTTGCCAGGTTTGCTTATTATAAAATAAACAAACGGTTTTATCCTATGAAATATATTGAAGGAACCATCGAAGATATTATATTTTTCAGCCCGGATACAGGCTATACTGTTTGTAAGTTTGTACTTGATGACAAACAAACCTGGACAATAATCGGACATTTTCCGCCACTTTCCCCGGGTGAGATGTTGAAGGTAAAAGGAGAATGGATAATCAACCCGAAGTTTGGAAAACAATTCAAGGTGGAAAATTATCTACCGGTTATGCCGTCTTCAATAAAAGGAATTGAGAAATTCCTTTCCTCGGGATTAATTAAAGGAATCGGGCCTGTTTTAGCCAGGAATATTGTTCTCCGATTTGGCAGTGATACTATAGATGTTCTCTCCAACAAACCGGACAAATTGAAAGAAGTAGCAGGAGTAGGTGCTGCAAAGCTTAGAGAAATAAAATTGGCCTGGGCTAAACACGAAGGAATAAGAGATCTCATAATATTTCTACAGGAATATAATATTTCCACAACTCTTACCACCAAGATTTATGGTCAATACGGAGAAAAATCTTTTCATGTTTTAAAAACCAACCCTTATCAGGCCTGTTATGATATATGGGGAATCGGTTTTAAGACTGCTGACCAGATGGCACTGAAATTGGGAATGAGTTCGGTTTCTATCGAAAGAATTAAGGCTTACATTCGCTACGTCATGGAAAAAGATACCGAGCAGGGACATGTTTTTTCGCGCCTGAGAGATTTAGAGAAAGCATGCAGGACTGATCTGGAGGTGGATAATACAAAGATAAAAGAAGCTATGGGAGCCCTTGAAAAAGAAAAGCTTGTTATTATGGAAAAAGCAGATTCCTATACTGATGTTTATCTTCCTTTTTTTCATAAAGCACAGGAACAGGTTGTTCAATCGATTCATAAATTGTCTTTATTTCCGTTTTTAACGCCTCCTTTTAATGTGGATAAAGCTATCCTGGATGTTGAAGAAGAGATAGGGCTCAGTTTTTCCCCTCTCCAGAAGCTTGCAGTGAAGGAGACTTTTAATAAAAAGATATTGGTTATTACGGGAGGGCCTGGAACAGGAAAAACAACCATAGTCAAGGCAGTTGTGGATATTTTTTATAAATGGGGCAGAAAAGTTCTTCTTACGGCTCCAACAGGCAGGGCGGCTAAAAGACTGTCCGAGGCAACCGGAAAAGAAGCAAAAACGATTCACAGGACTCTGGAATATAACCCGAAGCTAGGAAATTTCAGAAAGGGAGAGAATAATCCCCTTGTTGGTGATGCTTTAATCATCGATGAATTTTCTATGGTAGATCTTCCTTTAATGTATTACCTGTTAAAGGCTGTGCCCCAATGGATGCGTCTTATTCTTGTAGGCGATAAAGATCAACTTCCTTCTGTAGGGCCAGGAAATCTTCTTAGGGATATTATTGAGTCGAAAAGAGTCAAGGTTGTAAGGCTGGACAAAGTCTTCCGCCAGGGGAGAGGTAGTCTTATTGTAGATAATGCCCACCGAATAAACCAGGGCAACTCATTGATTTATCCCCAGAAAGGAGATAAGAATTCTGATTTCTATTTTATTCATCAGGAAGACGAACAGAAGGTGTTCAAGACAATAATGGATTTATGTTCTTATAACATCCCTCGAAAACTCAATATAACTCCCCTTTCTCCGCAAATCCAGGTGATAAGTCCGATGTATAGAGGTGTAGTCGGAGTGGATAATTTGAACCTGGAACTCCAGAGAAGACTCAATCCATGTAAAGAAGGGTTTAAACTTGGGAACAGGGAAATAAGGATTCACGACAAGGTGATGCAGATCAGGAACAATTATGAGAAAGAGATATTTAATGGAGATATTGGTATTGTGGCTGATATTGACAAGCGTGCCTACAGGATGACCGTGAATTTTGACGGGAAACTGGTTGTCTATGATAGAGAAGAAATGAATGAAATCACCCTTGCTTATGCTGTTTCGGTGCATAAATCCCAGGGAAGTGAATATCAGGCTGTTGTGATGCCGTTGATGACACAGCATTATATTATGCTTCAGAGGAATCTGTTTTATACGGCTTTGACTAGAGCCAAAAAGTTAAGCTGTATAATCGGGTCATATAAAGCACTCCATATTGCCATCAAAAACAATAAGCCTGTCATGAGGAATTGCCGTTTGAAAGAGAAACTAGTTCAAATGGCAATCCCTCAAAAGGCATAAACCGGACAGGAGGTTTGTATGAGAAAAATTTCCCGTATTAAATTTTTAATATTTGCAGTCTTGACTGCTTTTGCTGTAGTGCTGGCTGCCGAGACTCTTATAGTGAAGGTTCAGACTACGAACTTAAGAAAAGAGCCGAAATTTTATTCTCAGACAGTTGCGGTTCTGAAAGCGGGTGAAATGGTCGAGAAGATAAGCACATATGATGGATGGTATAAAGTAAGAACCTCAAAAGGGGTTGAAGGCTGGCTGCATTCAAGTTCTGTATACGAAAAAAGGTTCAGCCTCTTGGCTATGGATAAATCCCTTCAGACTACTGCTAGTGTGAATGAAGTTGCACTTGCCAGCAAGGGATTCAACAAGCAGGTTGAGAAGAAATATAAGGAAGATCATGGTGGAATCAGTTTTGTCTGGGTAGATAAGATGATCAAATTCAAGGTAACACCGGAGCAGCTCCGGAAGTTCCTCAAGAGAGGAAAGCTTGGAGAATTCGGAGGTGCAAAATGAGAGCAGCAAGGACATTTATTCCCGCACTTTTATTGGCGGCGATTATCCTGATGCTTTCAGGATGTGCCGAGCTGAAGCAGGGGATTGAGTCCCTCCCTGGCGTAAAGTTGAGCACAAGCGATACAAAGGCCGTTATTAAAACAACAAAGGCACTGAGAAAAAGCTTTTCAGATATTACAGAGGAAGAAGAATATTATATCGGCCGCTCAGTTTCTGCTCTCATTCTTTCAAGGTATAGTGTTTACAATAATAATGCTGTGACCAGATATGTTAATACCGTAGGAAATGCTGTTGCCCTCTACAGCGATAGGCCGGAAATTTATGCAGGATATCACTTTCTGGTTCTCGATTCGGATGAGGTAAATGCACTTGCTGCACCAGGAGGATTTATTTTTATCACAAAGGGGCTTTTGAAGAGATGTATGGATGAAGAGATGTTGGCCGGAATTTTGGCCCATGAAGTGGGGCATGTATCAGCAAAGCATGGTTTGCGGTCAATAAAAAAATCAAGGCTGATCGATGCGTTTAAAATAATAGGCCAGGAAGCCGCGGCAAAGTACGGGCCTGACGAGCTGGCTCAACTGAGTGATGTTTTTGAGGATGTTCTCGGCGATATTTCAGAAAGGCTAATAGAAAGAGGTTATGACCGCAAGTATGAATACGAAGCCGATAGGCTTTCTGTTGAGTTCACGTCGAAAACATGTTATGAACCAAACGGTCTTGTGGATTTTCTTAAGACAATGGTTGATGATTCATCAAAGGATTCGGTGCATGGCTGGTTCAAAACTCATCCGTCTGCCAAGGACAGGTTAAACAGGGCAAGGAAAGAAATATCGGCTTTAAAAACAGTCCCGCAGAAAGTGGCAGTAAGGACAACAAGATTTAAAGAAGCAGTGAAACTTCTTAAATAAAAAAGGCACTAATAAAATAAAAAGGTATAAAAAGGTACCAGGTTCCCTTTTTTGGTACCTGGTACCTTTTTGCAGATGGTGCCATTTTTAGGATGCAAATGAAAAACAGGTTTATTCGAGGCACAGCAGTGGGAGCGGCTGTGTTTATTCTGACACTTGTTCTCTTTTATTTAAATGTTTTCAAGCCCCTGGAATGGAAGTCATGGGATTTGAGGCTGAAAATGTTTTCGGATCCATCCCAGTCCAGCAAAGACATTGTGCTTTTTTTGATTGATCAGGAAAGCCTGGATGTTTACGAAAAAGAACAGGGCCTATCATGGCCCTGGCCTCGCCAGATTTATTCTGCTGTCATCCGTTATTGTATGCAGGGAGGGGCCAAGGCGGTCTTCTTTGACCTTATCTTTTCCGAAGGATCATTCTATGGAGTAGAAGACGACAGGGATCTAGCCGGTGCAATGGCCGAGGCAGGAAATGTGTTTATTCCTATATTTTTAAGCAGAAAGATAAGTGAGATTGAAGAGGTGCCTCTTCATCTTCTGGAAAAATTCTCTCTGGATGCGGAAGAAATCCTTCCAGGGGCTTTGTTTCCAATGAACTCCGTATCATGCCCTCTTGATATCCTGCTCGGTTCTGCCTATGGGGTCGGTAATGTAAGGTTTTCACCCGATAAAGATGGCATTTACCGCAGAATGCCGCTATTTTTTACCTATAAAAATATGGTTCTCCCGTCCCTCCCACTGGCTGTTGCGGGTTTTGGAAAGGATAAACAGAAGCTTGCCTCGATTCCATTTGATAAGTCGGGGCAGATGATCATACGTTACCACGGCCCGAGCGGAACATACAGAAGTTATTCCGCAGCAGCCATAATCAATTCCTTTGCCTTGATGGAAGCTGGGAAACCCCCGCAGATTCCTCCAGATGAATTTTCAGGGAAAATTGTGCTTGTCGGAACCAGTGCCCCAGGCATACTTGACCTGCGTCCAACCCCTTTTAGTTCTGTTTCTTCTGGGGTAGAAATCAATGCAACGGTTATCGACAATCTTCTTAACGAAGACTTTGTACGTCTCACTCCTGCAGTAATTTTTATTCTTCTTCTTGGATTTTTTCCATTCCTTACGGCTTTTGGTACATCAATATTGAAAAAAACCTGGCATATCGTTCTTTTTTCTCTAGTATGTGTTGTTCTTCCTTTCGGTGCTGTTTGTATCGCATTCTTTTGTGGTTTCTGGCTGGATTTTGTTGCTCCGGAGTTTGCTGTGTTACTGAGCTTTACAGCAGCAGTCCTTTTAAATTACAGCTTTGAAGGTAGGCGCCGCAGGTTTATAAAAAGCGTTTTTCGCCATTATCTCAGTTCTCATGTTATCGAGAGAGTAATTAAAGATCCCTCTCTTCTCCAACTGGGCGGGGAAAAAAGGGAAATCACGTCTTTTTTCTCTGATGTGTCAGGCTTTACTTCAATAGCAGAAAGCCTTTCCCCTGAAGAACTCGTTAATCTTCTTAACGCCTATCTTTCTGAGATGACTGATATTATTCTTTCCTTAGGGGGAACCCTGGATAAATATGAAGGGGATGCAATTATTGCATTCTGGAATGCTCCACTTGACCAGCCTGACCATGCAGTCAAAGCCTGCTTTGCAGCACTCCGCTGCCAGAAACGGCTGAAAATGCTGAGGAGCAATTTTCTTGAGCGGTTCGGGCATGAACTTTACATGCGTATTGGACTTAATTCGGGTTCAGCAGTTGTCGGAAACATGGGCTCGCACAATCGCTTCGATTATACGGCAATGGGTGATACAGTAAACCTTGCGTCAAGACTTGAAGGAGCATGCAAACAGTATAAGGTTCCAATTCTGGTGGGAGAGGCCACTTTCGAAAAAGTAAAGGATATCATTGTTTCAAAAGAGGTGGACATTATCAGAGTTGTAGGCAGGACGAAACATGTACATGTATTCGAGATAATTGGAGAGAAAAAGGATATTTCGACTGAAGAAATAGATAAAATCAAATCCTTCCATCAGGCACTCCACTCTTACCGGAATCGGCAGTGGAAGGAAGCCCTGGACTTGTTTCGAAAATTGGGAGATGATAAATTAGCTGAGATGTACGTTTCCCGTGTGGAACATTTAATGAAGTTTCCTCCCTCAGAGGATTGGGCAGGAGTGTATGACCTTAAGCATAAGTAATAAGATGAATGATTCACTTTCATGTGAATTATTCATGATGGAAAATGGATAAGATGAATATTGAGTTTTGGGGTGTGAGAGGAACGCTTCCTGTTTCCGGCAGGGACAATGTGAAGTACGGAGGCCATACTCCGTGTGCATTAATAAGAGTTCCCGGAAAAGAGCAGATAATTGTCGATGCAGGGACAGGGATTTCAAGCCTTGGGAATAAACTTATAAAAGAAGTAGGGAATGGGACTTTAAAACTTCATATCCTTTTGACTCACTTCCATCTGGATCATATCATGGGTCTTCCATTTTTCTCGCCGCTTTATTCTCCTGCAGCTTCAATGATATTTTATACTACAGGAAGCGCTGCTAAAGCAGAAGCTTATCTCAGCGGTTTGATGGGAGGAAAATACTTTCCTGTAGAATTTAAAAAGACTCCATCCAGAAAAATATTCAGGAAAATACCCGAAGGAAGTTTTAATATTGGAGAGATGGAAATTTCCTCACATCCTCTTCATCATCCTCAGGGAAGCGTTGCCTACAGGTTAAAGCATAAGGAGGAAACCATAATTTTTGCAACGGATACAGAGCATCCTGAGAAGGGTATAGACAAAGGTCTGGCCTCTTTCTGCAGTAAAGCTTCTATCCTCGTCTATGATGCAGCTTTCACTCCTGAGGAATACAGGTCCGGTAAAGTTGGTTGGGGCCACAGCACCTGGCTTGAAGGAACAAAACTGGCCCGTAAAGCAGGAGTGGGAAAACTGTACCTCTCCCACTTTAACCCCTTCCATTCGGATAAACAGATTGATAAAATTGTATCCCTGGCCCGTGAACAGTTTCCAAAGACTTATGCAGCCAGGGAAGAGTCCTGGCGGTTGAAGGAGGTTTAATGAATGATCAAGGCTTTCTCCAGATCGCTTCATACCTTGAGATATTTTATATTTTTCTGGTTATTGGAGCTGCAGCAGCTCTCTGTTTACTTATTCGTGCAGCGATTAGGAAAATGTCGGACACAAAAGAGACTCTTGCAGCCATGTTTTTATCAAAGCTGAGTTTTCCTGCAGCTTTTCTTTTCGTCTCACTTGTCTTGAGAATAATAGTTGTGAGAGAAGCTCTTTTTCCAAGCCCTAAATTTCATCTATATCTTGATGCAGCTTTAATATTTTTCTTTATTTTCTTTTTGATCCGTCTGGTTGATGCACTTTTTCTTGGAAGGTATAAGAGAAAGAATATTCCTTATCCTCTTCCTAAAGTGCTTCACAGTTTAATACTGGGAATCTTTTATTTAATAATTTTATTCATTATCCTGAGGGATATAGCGGGCATCAACATCACGCCTATTTTGGCCACATCAGCGGTCCTTACGATGGTTGTTGGGTTGGCCCTCCAGGGAGTGCTGGGAAACCTGCTGTCAGGGATATCCATCCATCTCACGAAATCTTTTACAAAGGGAGACTGGATTGGAGTGGGTACTGATGAAGGAGTAGTCATCGATACAAACTGGCGTGAGACAAAGATTTTAGACCGGGAATCGAATATTATTGTCATTCCAAATAATACGATTGCTTCGGAGAAAATCATAAATTTCTCATGCCCGGATGATAAGACAGCTTTGACAATTCCGGTTAAAGCAAGTTATGAAATGCCCACTTCTGTGGTTTTTGATGCTCTTTATGAAGTGGCTCAGGATGTGACCGCGATATTGGAAAATCCTGCACCTCAAGTATATATTCTCAGTTACGATGATTTCGGAATTTCCTATGTACTAAAATTCTGGATAAAAGATTTTGAGCGGAAGTACACCATAATGGGAGAAGTCGGAAGGTTAATCTGGTACAAGTTTAAGAGGAATAATATTGAGATTCCATTTCCTTTGAGCGATAAACTCGGTGAGATCCTCGGCTCAATCAGGGAGAAAGACCGGGCTGCTGCAGTTAAAGAGAAAATGGATAAAAATTTCCATGACCTTATTAATTCTTCCTTTCTCCGTTATCATGAAGGTGAGGGAAAAGAAGGGCTTGTCGTCTCAGAGAGCGCGTTAAGAGATCTGGCCTCTTTAGTGCACAGGCAGCGGTTTGCGTGTGGAGAGGTCATTTTTAAACAGGGAGATAAAGGTGAAAGCTGTTTTGTCGTGGCTAAAGGTGCTATAAAAGGAGAGATTGTCTATCATGAAAAAGGGAGAAAATATAAATCAGAATTCATGGTAAAGCCTGGCGGGATCTTTGGAGAGATATCTCTTTTCACAGGGATGCCAAGGACTGCAACAGGAATTGTAGATGTTGAATCAGAACTTCTGGAAATAAAGGCTCTGGATTTTGCGCTTTTGCTCGAGAGAAATCCGGCTCTTGCTGAAGTTACTGCCGATCTCGTAAGCAAACGCAACCGGAAAAATCAGGAATTTCTAAAGAAGATAAAGGAACTTTCCGCAAAGGATATTAAAGACAGCTGCAGCAAGCAGTCCATCCTCAAGAGGCTGAGACAGTTCGTAAAACTCTCATTTACAGATCATAAACTTTAAACATAAGGAATTTTAAAATGAAGAAATTATTCGGAACTGATGGGATAAGGGGAAAAGCAAACAAAGACCCAATGACATCAGAGATGGCTGTGCAAATCGGCCGGGCGGTTGTACAAGTTTTGAAAAAGAAAGGGCACAGGCAGCGTGTTGTTGTTGGGAAAGACACCCGCCTTTCTGGATATTTGCTCGAAAGTGCTCTTGCCTCTGGAATTTCTTCAATGGGAGCAGATGTGATATCAGTGGGCCCTATGCCTACTCCGGGTATAGCTTTTATTACAAACAATATGGATGCGGATTGCGGGATCGTTATTTCCGCATCCCATAATCCATTTAATGATAACGGGATAAAAATATTTTCCAAGGAGGGATTCAAACTCTCTGATGACCAAGAACTTGAGATTGAGGAACTCATATTTTCGAAGAAACTGAGTAAACTTGTTTCTCCTTCTCATGAAGTCGGCCGTGCATTCCGGGGGGATGATGCCCGTGGAAGATATATTGTCTTTTTAAGGCATACTTTCCCAAAGGACATGAGCCTTGAGGGAATGAAAATTGTGCTTGATTGTGCAAATGGGGCGACATATAAGGTTGCTCCAACTCTATTTAGAGAAATGAGGGCTGAGGTAATTCCCATGGGTGTAAGTCCGGACGGAACAAACATCAACCTTGATTGCGGCACTCTCTATCCCGAACGCCTTGCGGAAAGGGTTATCCAGGAGAAAGCAGATATCGGCATAGCATTTGACGGAGACGGAGACAGGATGATTTCTATAGATGAGAAAGGCAGTGTAGTGAAAGGGAATAAAGTTCTTGCGATCTGTGCAAAGAATATGAAAGAAGAAGAGAGGTTGAAAAATAATTTAGTCGTATCTACGGTCATGAGCAATATAGGTCTTTCTTATGCTCTTAGTAAAATGGGAATAGAGCACATAAAGTCAAGTGTCGGAGATAGATATGTCCTTAAAGAAATGCTAAAAAACGGAGCTGTTCTTGGGGGGGAGGAGTCTGGACATATCATCTTTCTTGAGCATCACACAACAGGAGACGGAATAATAACCGCTCTTCAGGTTCTTGCTGTCATGCAGAAAGAAAACAAGACCCTTTCTCAACTTTCAAGAGTCATGAAGACTTATCCTCAGGTCTTGATAAATGTGGATGTCAAGAGTAAGCCCAGGTTGAAGGGCATACCGGAAATAGTGAAAGTTATTGAGGAAGTTGAAAAAGAGTTAGGCAGTAGGGGAAGGGTTCTTGTCAGGTATTCGGGCACGCAGTGTGTATGCCGCGTGATGGTAGAGGGCCCAACAAAAAAAGAAACCGAAAGGCTTGCAATGAAGATGTCCAGTGTTGTAAAGGAAAAGTTAGGCTGATGTGTGGAATTATTGGTTATATAGGAAACAGGAATGCCACCAGTGTTTTAATCAATAGCCTAAAGAAGCTTGAATACCGCGGGTATGATTCTGCAGGCATTGCAGTCATCGGAAAGCAGGGCTTGGAGCTGGCCAGATGCAAGGGCAAAATTTCAAAGTTGGAGCAGTTGATAGAAGGTCGGAAATTAACAGGGAAGATAGGCCTTGGTCACACAAGATGGGCAACCCATGGGAGGCCTTCCGAAGAAAATGCACATCCTCACACGGACTGTGAAGGGAAGATTGTAATTGTCCATAACGGGATAATAGAAAATTATCTTTCTCTAAAAAAATCTTTAAAAAGTGAAGGGCATGTATTTAAATCGGAAACCGATACGGAAGTCATTGCTCATCTGATTGAGAAGTATTTTTTGAAAACCTGCAGTCTCCTTTCAAGTGTACAGGAAGTTGTAAAAAGAATTGAGGGCTCATATGCCATAGGTGTGATTTCATCCGATGAACCTCAAAATATTGTAGCAGCCCGTAAGGACTGCCCGCTTATAATTGGTCTGGGAAAAGGAGAGCACTTCATTGCATCGGATATCCCCGCAGTTTTAGATTACACAAAAAAAGTAATACATATGGAAAACGGGGAAACAGCAGTCATAAATAGGGATGGGGTTTCTGTTTATGACAGTGAAGGAAAGCCTGCAAAGAAGAAGATTTTTACGGTTGAATGGAATCCTGTTATGGCTGAAAAGGGCGGATTTAAGCATTTTATGCTGAAGGAAATATTCGAGCAGCCTAGAGCCATCCAGGATACTTTTCGCAGCAGGGCTGATCTGGAGAGTGGTGAGGTTTACCTTGACGGGTTAAACTTAACTAAAAATAAGATAAAATCTGTGCGGAAGATATTCCTGATTGCGTGCGGAACTGCCTATCATGCGGGGCTCATCGGCAAATTCCTGCTCGAAGAAATTGCAAAGATACCGTGCGAGGTTGATATCGCAAGTGAATTCCGCTACAGGGATCCGATCCTGGATGAAAAGACACTGGCAGTAATAATCACGCAGTCAGGAGAAACTGCAGATACGCTGGCCGCATTGATGGAAGCCAGATTGAAAGGAGCAAATACATTGGCAGTATGCAATGTGCTTGGTTCTACTGTGACCAGGGAAGCAGAAAGTATAATTTATACGCATGCTGGGCCGGAAATAGGTGTTGCATCTACAAAAGCTTTCACGACCCAATTGACAGCGCTCTGCCTCCTTGCAATCTATCTTGGAAGGGCAAGGAAGACACTGGAGGAAGAAAAAGCCAAAAATATAATACTCCATCTCCTTCGTATACCTAAACAGGTTAGGGGAATTCTTGAGAGTGAAGGCTTAATTTCTTCGTCCATAAAGAAGTACTTTAAAAAGGAGCATTTCCTCTATCTCGGGCGCGGTATAAATTATCCCATTGCGCTTGAAGGAGCCCTGAAGCTGAAGGAGATCTCATATATTCATGCTGAAGGATATCCTGCGGGAGAGATGAAACACGGACCGATTGCATTGATAGACGAAAATATGCCGGTTGTAGCTGTTGCAACAGACAGTAAAGTTTATAAAAAAATAACTGCAAATATCGAGGAAGTGAGAAGCAGGGACGGAATTGTGATTGCACTTGCGAATAAAGGAAACAAAAAGATAGAAAACCTTGCTGATGAGGTTTTTTATGTGCCGAAAACTCTTGAGATCCTCTCACCAATCCTCAATATCATTCCGCTCCAGCTAATTGCTTATTACATAGCCCTATTAAGGGGCTGCGATGTCGACCAACCCAGAAATCTCGCAAAGAGTGTTACAGTAGAATAATTCATCTTATTTAAATCTATGAATTGAAAAATTGCTTTTAAATCTGTTAAACTGTGAACTGGATACGCCTGTAGCTCAGTATGGATAGAGCAATGGATTCCTAATCCATGTGTCGCCGGTTCGAGTCCGGCCAGGCGTACCATATGATATCTTATGTTATCAATAACTTAACCTGTTTTTTATTTTTAGCCTGATTCATTAAAACTGAGTCATTTTTAGTCATTTTGTCCACACCGTGTCCACACGGAAATATTAGTATGGGTCTATTTTATACTTTAATTGAGCCTTTAGAGGATCCTGAGCCCGGAGCGATACCCGGATACGCTTCTTATTCGGAGGGAAACCGACATACTTGTCGAAAAAGTAACGTCCAGTCTGGTTGTTTTTTACGGGATCTTCACGACGTTTTGGCATTAATGTTTATTAAGAAGATTTAATAATCCTTTTTTCCTAAGATTCGTTTGTTTATATCCCAAAATAGCCATTAATGTCCCTTTAGGAAGAGACTCTTTTGTATAAGGGATAACTGTTACTCTTGTTATATTTTTAAATTCTTTTTTTAAAGAAACCCCATGTCTGCCAAATCTTTGTGCTATCCATTTATCTTTTTCTAGGATTTCTTTTAATTGAATTCCAGAAAGGGCAGGAATCTTGCTATATTTCAATTATTTAATAATTCTTTATCAATTGGATAAATATAGGGGGCTACATATGTATTCATATCAAAAGGCCCTGTAACTTTAATTTCTCTTTTTTTGGGTTTATAATTAAAAACTTTGATTTTATGTTTAGCAAAAAAGTTAGCACATTCTCCCACGTCTTCAAGTGTATTAAGATGGAGAAGAACAGCTTCTTCAATTCTCTCTTTAACTTTATTAAAAGTACCTGCAAAAGTAGATGTTCCTAATTCTTCACAATATGCAATCCAATTTTTTCCCTCTTCTTTAAATTTGAAGGTAAGCACTAAATATTTCATTTCTCCTCTTTCTCTAATATTAATTTATAAAGTATTAAAAAGTGTCTGTCAATAGCCTCTAGGGGTGATTTTTTTTATCTTCTATGTAATAATACGATTTTCACTTCACGACGTTTTGGCATTGAGTAATTAAACTAAATTTTTTCAACGGAATTGTCAAAATTTATATATTGCTAATTTAAAACTACCTTCGTCCTTGCATTTTGGACATTGCAAGTGAATTTTCATAATAGTCCAATTTCTAATATCATATTTTTGTTCATCTGTATATGTCGGGGCGTCATGAGAAATCTCAATAGCATTATGGAAAATCTCATCACATTCTGAACATTTAAATTCTAGGTAATCACTCCCACGCTCTATAGGTTTTATCATTATAATTTCCTCCTTTTTTATTTCTCTGAATGAGAAATTTTACTCCTTTTATCCGTCTTCTCTAATGAAACGATCAATGCTAAGCTGTCTTATCATCCCCGGGAATCCAAGCCTGTCTGGCTTTCATTCGCTTCTATCGTTGTACTTCGTTTTTAAGAGCTAACATCCTTTCATGAAATTTATTACACTCAAAATCATGTCCTAATTTTTCATAATCATTCCGGATAGACAATAACTTCAATAACAATCGACAACTCATATAAAGTGTAGATTTTGTCTTTCTTAGGTTTACAATGGGCTCTATAGTTATATCATCAGGATTATCTTTAAATAAAGACAGACCTAAGTATCCAGCATGAGTTGATATTGATAAGCCCCTATATGCAAACATTAAATCTCCGCCTATATATTTATCTATAATTGCACTAACTCCATTCTCATCTGGCTTAAACCAAAAAATATGGGGTGTCCCTGATTTAATATATTGTACTGCCTTCTGTTTTGCTTCTTTATCTTTTAACATATTTATCCATTGTTCTATTGTTTCTTTAGCATTTCTCCTTCTATATTCAGGAAATGCATTATCTTTTAAAATTTGGAAAAAAGAATGACAACAATACTTAAAAGCCATATATTCAGGAAATTCATTATTAATAATTGCTAGACAATTTGCGATATATTCCATCATTGTTCTTAATAATATTGGAGCTATATGAGCCCATCCCCCATCACAAAGTGTTAAAATCGCCTGATGTATGTTTACAGCGTCAGTCATTAATTTATCAATAGCAACATAAACAATATCTTCCATATGGTGTTCATTTTCCCTTTTAGTTTTAGATGAATTTTGAACTTCTGAATAAAATTTAACTAAATCTCTGTGAATATCGATCATCATTCTAGTTATACTTATTATGTTAAAGGGGAATTAATAACATTTGCTCTGCCTTTACTTCTTCTTATACTTTTTGCCCCTCTCAATCATCCTATTTAGCACCTAGATCAACGGCCTCGATAAGATTTTTAATAAGCTGATTATTTGCTTTCATTTTGATTTGCCCTTTTTTTTGTTTTTTATCTATTTAGAATTTTAATAGTTGAATTTTATGATACAAAAAACGAATCTGAGCGAGTACAATATCTACATACAAGGTCAAAAAGTGTAGGCAAGTCCGAGTAAAGTAATAATGGAGGTTTGTGATTGGTCTTGGGCCATGTATTGATAACGGCCGTTTACAAATAAACCTAAAGATTGCGAAATATTTATCACTAAACCTATGCCACCAAAAGCTGTTATCGGATATTTATGATCAGGCGGCTCAATCAAGGTTTCATATCCAAATTGAGATATGTATGTTTTTACCTCTGCACCTATTGAGTAGCTAACTCCAGCCCCGCCATTGACGAAAAATCTCAAAGTTGGATTTTTAATAACATTAAAACCGACTGTTATAAATCCAGAGAGGTATTCATAAGTCTTGATTTTTACTTTGTCATTATCTGAAGTATCTGTTAGAGTCGTCTCTCCGTTCAGGTTATAGTGTGCTTCAAGTCCGAAAAAGACAACTCCGGAACCGGTGGTTACCCCGAATCCAAATCCTATAGTATTATAGGAAGATGCCAGTGGAAAATCGTTTTCCCCTGCCTTGTAGTCAGCCTCTGAACCTGAGGAATTCATAAAATTTCCTTTTCCGAATAGATAAAGATCTGTCTTGCTATAAACAAAATTTGTTAAAGAAAGAATCAAAATCGAAATCAAAATTACTTTAAAATATTTCACCAATTATTTCCTTTGTTAATATTTTCCTTTTCCTTTTTTCACATTGATTACAGTGATCTTTACAGTCTGAGATCGCTCAAATATGTCGTCTGTAACAAAGAACGTTACATGGTATTCCCCAGATTGTGTATAAGAAGGAGTCCAATCAAATTGCCTATTCGAACTTGTGAAGGTAGCTCCAGAGGGAAGCGATGTAGCACTGAAAGTTAATGGATCATTATCTGGATCTTTAGCAGTAATCTGAAATGATAATGCCTGGCCTTCTTTCACGGTTTGATCTGCTATGGTGGCCATGACTGGGGGCTTATTATTTAATATAAGTGAGACACCCCATGCCTTCATAACCCACAATCCTCCTTTGCATTCACCCATTCGAATACGAAAGTACCCGTTTTCACCCCAATTTGTTCCCCAGGAGTTCTTGCATATCCAGTAATTGTCTTTTTCGCTATATCCGATAAGAACAACACTATGGTCTCCTTCATAATTGGCAGTAGCAGTTTTTTCATAAACACCTGACCTGTAATTATAAAAATCAGAATAAACTTCAATATAGAATGTTAAAGCTCCGTCCTGGAGAGCTGTTTTGATAGCGTTTTTATTCACGGTGGATTGAGTGACAAAGCCCCATCCTCGAATCTTACACAATTCTTTTTCCCAGTCACTGCACAGGAAACAAGGAATATCATCCGCTTTATAAGGGAAACAAGATTCTGAAACAACACCGCTTGTCTCTATATACTTTAAAGCTTCCCAATCGTATCCTCCTGAATCACAGTTGCCTGTAGAAGAGCAGGAAATTAAATCCTGTTCAGATAAATCAGGATACTTTAGCAAAAGAATGTTAGAATTATCAAAATCGTCTGTGGTTTTAAGATAGGAATCAAATTGATTGGTCTTTATATCCGCAGAAACTGGTTGGGTGGAATATAAGCCTTTTTCAATGTTATACATTGTTTCTACAACTCCACAGGTAGCGAAAGCCCAGCAGGCTCCACAGCTTCCTTGACTTTTAACAGTAGTCATATAATTCTTTCCTTTTATTGATCTCCAGTCTATTGAATTTGGAAGTTCAACTTTCCCTTGGATGTAAACAAATTTTTCCGGGTCTTCATATAGCGGTATAATGGCTCCCAATCTTTGTTTTTTTTCTTCGGGTGAAAGATAAGTAAGAGATGTTTCCCCTGCTACCCACTCTAATCCTTGGAGTCGGATTTGCAAATTAATTCTTTTGATTTCCTCTCGATCAAAATCCCGCCTAGATTGGAAACCAACAACGGAAATGGAAAACACTACAAGAAACAAAATTAAAAAAGCTAAAACTAACTTACGCATCATTTTTCCCTTTTTAGTAAATCAATGTTTTTATGAAAGTAATATAATTTGATAGCCAAAATTTTAATCTTGCCTTTAATTGATCCCTACTGCTGTTTTTTATGGTTTTATTTTATGCCCCATAAACATATCTGTCAACCCAAGGCTATTTATTTGATTCTAGGTAAAACTTCATCCCTCATTTATCCCTTTTTAGCACCTCTCCTTCTGAGTATTTAAGAAAGCTGCAGATGAATCATTCGTTCCTCTCTTGGATTTATATGAGGTGCCGTTATGAAGGTCATAACATTATCAAATAAAATAGGGAATAAAAAAACATTCTATAAAAGGGGGGATCAAAGAAGGCTCGGATCTATTCATGCATATCCTTTTCTTCCAGCTTAGAGCCTTCATAGAGGGCTTCTACGGAAAAAAGAATTAAAATGAATGGTATTTAAAGGGGCAACTTATTCCTCTTTCTGGGAGCCCCTTTAAGCCCTGATCTCAGGTAGCACCGGGTGTCTATCCTTTTCCTTGTCTAAATATGTTAGTATTATTTTGGGAATAAAACACTGAAAAGATGATCTAGATCTAAATATTCACTTCCCATTTCCACCTGATTTTTGGTTGTTTTTAGGTTTTTATATCCCAAAAAAGCTATTTTACAGTGGGTGAAATCCCGCTTTTTTCGCATAACGATGGGATAAAATTTAAAAACTATTCTACCCCGAGAAAAGAGTTGACATAATCACACTTAGGCGACATAACAAATTCCTGGCTCTTTAAGGAATCTCTATGAAAATGGCAACCAGCGAGAGCTGCTAGTATAAATGTGATTCAATCATAACCCTCTTCCCATACCTTGGCATAGCCAGAATTCGATGCAGGGGGGATATGGGGCTTTTTGGATTTTTCCACTTCTGCAATTCATGTACCCTTGCTCTCCTGATTTTAAAAATTTCCCTATAGGGGTTTTTAAGTTTGCAGAGTTTAGAATATCAAAATTTTATTTTAGTGAATCAATTTAATATAGGAGATCAGTGGAGCTCCTTGTTAGGAATTTTGCAAATCACTTGTACGCTTTTAGTTCTTGCCCCAAAAGTGCAGTGCTATTAATCCATCCTGTGCCAATTTGTATTTTTCTTTGATCAAAAGCAGTTACTTTATACCAAGGATTAGTTTTCTTCCTGACTATTTCAAGAACCCTGAATCCTCCTCCCTTTGGAATCTGCTTCATCTGTTGAATGGCTGCAATGGGATCAGCAGGATTGTGAGAAGGCATGAGGGGTGTTTGTTTTGAAACGGTGTACGCTTGACCAATTTCAAGTTCCAGTGGGTTCAAACTAGGAAATGGTGACTCCCCTACAGGTGGTGAATCCAACGGGTAGTCTATCTCAATTTCATCCTCTACAACACGAATACCGTTGGATCTTACCGCTTTACCGCTAAGATTTGTGTTCCTATCTCCAAACCTAGGGTCTGGTTGGTTGATAGGAACTATCATCTGGGCTGTGATCTTATCACTGATGGATGCAACATCAAAACCAAGTCCAAGTCTGGACATCTCTTTCTGCTTAGCCCTGAGTGCCGACTTCCATTTTTCGCTGGCAATGGGGATGCTGTGTTTTGACTTCCATTTTCCGATGATGCTCTTTTCCGAGAAATAGTCCACCAAGTACGCATCGGAGTTACCCTTTTCCCAATAAGTCCGTGATACACTAACCATGATAACCGTACTGTCAGGCAGATCGGTATCTATCGAAAGATCAAGGGTGGAACCCGTAACCTTCGTGACTAACTCGAACTTATCACATACAATTTGGGTCTCAGTTGCGCTAGAAGCTTCCACCGGTTCCTTGGCTTCAACCTTTGCCTTAGCGGTTTCAATAGCCTTCTCCGTATCTTCGGCTTTTTCTCTGGAGCAACCTATCAACATAGTCATCGCAAAAGCGACCAGTACGAAAGTATATTTCTTCATGTTTCCTCCTTTTGCTTGATCCCTAACAATTACTATACTGCATGCCGTATTTTGAGAAAAATATAGCTGCAATAGTGTCTAAATACAATGAATCCCTTTAAATATATTCTTAAAATGCAGCATTATTTTATCAATATCCTTGTTATATTACAATCCATTGTACTCGTCCAAGATCCACCCCCTAATTTTTTTTCACCTCAAATTTAGTGTTTTGGATGAAAGACTTCTAAACTTTTTTAGTTATCTAACTCATTGTAGTGGAATTTTGCCTCATATATAACTTTCCCCTTATAAATCGTATGTTTAAAGAAGACTCCTCCTTTTATCTTCTCTTTTCACAGTTAGATTTTTCTTCTATCTCTCATCTAGCCTAAGGGTACACACGCCAAGTCCTATAATCCTTGCTCGTGCATTATTGAGCAGGTTAAAACTGGGATGCAATTTCCTCAATTGGATTTTCATGGGGCGGCGGGTTAATGTTTTATGGAGTGATATTTTATAACTGTCATACTGACAGATACGAATTTAAAAATCTGAAAGTCAAATAATAATAAAAATTGCTCAATTGAGGCGCAAGGATACCAGAAGGGCTTGGCCTCCCGGGGATGATATGACAGCATAGCGTTGATCGCCTCTTTAGATAGAGGAGATTTGATGCAAAATATTGAGTCTTGATTAACCAAAAAACTGATAATCTGTTATCACAATTAAGACTCATTAACCCCATTCTGTTTCCCAATATGAGATAACCTTCTCTTTTGTATGCATTATTATTTTTTAAAAGCATATAAAATAAGCACAGTTAAAACTTAGTATCAATAATATTCATTCTTTTTATCGGATTTATTATTGACTGGATGTGTATTTTCCCGGTATTATCATGAATGAATCAGCTCAAAGGGTGAAAATTTGATGAAATTGAGCGGAGATTGTCATCAACAGAAAAAAGAAATAATTTTGAATAATTATTATAAATTTATATTCTGTATTATGTCGAAATTTTGAGGGAGGATTAAATGACACTTAAGGATTTCAATTGTCCAATATGTGGTAAATTAACGGATTCTTTTGAACAAAAAAAAAGCGTAACGAAATCACAGAAGATTATATATTCATGTAAATCTACTGAATGTGGATCTAGGCTAATTCAAGAATATGATAGTAAAAACAAAAAATACTTTAATACAATTTTCTTAGAAGAAACGAAGAGGAAAGAAAACGAAATATGGCAATTATATAGGTATAAAAGGCTTACTCCTGAACAATGGAACAACATTGCAGAAGGCCATCCAATAGCAGGAGAAGAAAGAAAACAAGAGATTAAAGCTGACAAATGTGAAGTATGTGGAAAACCGAAAAGTTTGTTGAGAGGACTTGTTGAGCTAGGGGGAAAAGCACGTTGCCCCCAATGTGCGGAAATTTATATTAATGAAGAAATAAGTAAAATACCTATCACTACAACACTTAATATAGATGGATACAAGATAATAAAGTACATAGAAATTGAAAGTATAGAGATTGTAATTGGAACTGGGATATTTAGTGAAATAGGAGGGGGGGTTTCCGATTTTTTTGGTGCACGTTCTACTGCTTTTGAGAAGAAACTTCAAAAAGCTAAACAGACAGCTTTTAAGGCGCTAAAATACAAAGCAGTGAAAAAGGGGGGGGATGCAGTTGTTGGAATTGATGTTGACTATACTGAATTCTCTGGTAACAGAATTGGTTTAATAGTCAATGGTACAATTGTCAAATTAGAACCAGATAGTTAAGAAGGTTCCATTATAGTAATGAAGAGAATATATTGAAGAATTTGAAAGTTCTCAAAATAAAAGCAAATATAAAGATTTATTAGTAACAATATTAGAAAGAGGATAAACCGTAGAGAAAATTATGACAAAGTCTATATATTAGGAATATTGAAAAGTAATGGGTTTCTACTGCGATTGGATTTTTGGGGATACTGTGAATAAAGCAGAAAAAACATATTAATATTACGTTAGTAGATAATTTTAATTAAGATAGAGTAGGTTTGAATGGGAAAAAAATCTATTAAGTTAATTCCTTTTTTTGTTATTTTATTACATTACCGGGGGGCTGGCGACTCTGTTCCTTTGTTGGTCAATAGTGAGGGCGGTCATGGGGCCGATCTGGGCTTTTCTGAGTCTGCTTGTAATCCCTATGCTTCGGTAGTGGCCCCGTGGTTTGCTCTGTTTGAATCAGGCAATTTTTGGCCTCTGTTATTCGTTTATGGAGTTTGGATCATCGCAACTGTTCTGATTTGGATAGGCCATGCTTTGCGGGGTATAGATTAGCCATGAATAGAGATATCCGGAAGATCCTGGCAGAGCAGAAGAAAGCCGGAAAACCGGGAGGTGAGAAGGAATGACAGGAATTTTAACAAAAAAAGACTTAAAAAAAATCGATAAAAAAGTAGATAAGTTATGGAGCCACAAAATAAGTTTTGGACGCTATATGAATTATTTAGTATATGCTTCCATATTATTGGCGGTGCTTTTTCTTTTATCATGTTCTGCTGTTAGGTATTACACTTATTATGAAGGTGGTTTTGACCCGTTTTTTGATTTTAAAAATGTTAAAACTATCGGATTTACGCCAATTTACTGGACAAGCCCGGCAAAAAAAATAGGCTACGATAAATTGTTTGAAAAACAACTTTTTATTTATGCAAAAATAGAATTGGAAAAAAGAGGTTTTAAAGTTTTCTATATAAACCCTGAGTTTCTAGAATATGATCCTGTGAAAGAAGGTGTATATGTTAAACCTGATTTTAAAGAAATGCCAGATTTGACACTCACAGTTATTTATTATCAAGGCAAGGGCAATGTAGTAAAAGTACCTGGTAAAGCAAGTGGTATATTAAATTGGGGTAAATGGGGACTTTATGAGCAGAAACAAGATTATGAAGTGCAAACATGTTTTCAAGTATTGGTTTATACTTTGTGGAGTGGCTCTCCGGAATATACTAACAAAGCATGGGAAGGAGTTATAAAAAAGGGAAGTCCAATATTAAATCTTCAGGAGCAAGCTCAAGATATGACATATGATGTTTTTTTGGAAAAATTTGGATGGAAGCGTTGGGGAGTTTGGAAACCGAAGAGGATAAGGAAGAGAATAAGATAAAAGGCCCGGAATTATCTATATAATAAATAGCGAGTTAATAACCTTTTCTAGGCGATATTGCACTCGGGTCAGCAATAAGGCGATCTGCGTTGTCTAAGGAGTATTTGAAAGTATCATAATTGGCATTGTTTGCGTATTTTTAATTTGGTTTAGCGAGAAAAATAGCAAAAATGATAAATAAGAAAGAGAGAGTTAAATGAGTAGAGGATTAGGGAAAATACAGAGAAAAATAATTGAGATAGTCAAACAACAATAGGACAGGTCTTATGGCATTGCTATTGTAGATTCAGTTATGGGAATATATCACCCAGAAAGATTCTATATGGATACAGGAGACTATTTGGATTGGAGCTATTATCAGGCTGAATACATTGATACTCATGTGGCAGTGAATGGTCTCGAGAAAATATGACTGATAAGGACAAAAATAAAGGAAACAGGAAGCTGGGAAAGAATGGATAAAAGAGATAAAAATTGGCAATTTAGAAGTGGTACGCCTTATGTGAAAATAATAACCACTTCTGCTTCAGAGAAAGGGGATGAAGAGTATCGGGCAAATTTTTGCAATAACTATTAAGGTCAAAAGAATATTTGACTGATATCAATCCTTAAAATAGCAAGGAGAGCAAACGAAGGAAGGGAAATATGAAATTAAAAAAAATTTAATTTTTTGTACTTTAATCTTTTCTATCATTTTTATTACAGAAGCCTCTGCTGAAATAAAAGATGTATTAGAGGATGATGGAACTGATTGGACAACTCGACCTGATTCATGGAAAATAGGTTATATTGGTGGGATTATTACTGGAGCAAGGGTTGCAAATTATGAAGTTGTAAATAATACATTTTATACCCTTGCGGATTTGTTGGGTAATGAATTGGAAAAAGATTCTCTTGATAGAACTCTTAATAAAATAACTCTTGCGGGAATCACTATTGGTCAAATTATGGATGGAATGAATGACTTTTACAATGATTTTAGCAATCGTAGAATTAAAATGGCTGATGCTATCTATATTGTAAAAATGCAGATTAAAGGAGAAGATCCTGAATTAATTGATACACAAATCAGATACTTAAAAATGCAACCACTAGATAAAAAGATGTATTTAGAAAAATATGCTGCATTTATCAAAAAAAAGGGAAACAGTCTTAAATACAAAGAGATAAAAAATGGAGATTTTAGCTTTGAAGATTTACTGAGATCGGGGGGATTTATAGACACAAGTAATAGTTACCACTTTTTATTTTGCTATGGGGTATATAAATAAGCTACAAAAAGATATGTGAATATTTGAGGCGAGGGGAATGAGTGAAAGAAAGGTAGGAATTAAAGAAGGCCTTAATTATTTAGATGCTTTTGGTAATGAAAATCATCTTAAAAACCATATTGCCTATTTTGAGAAGAAGTTAGAAAAAGAAATAGAGCCATATAAGAGAATTGAATTTAATATATCATCGCATTGTCATAATTTCTCGGCCTGGATTAGGCTTTATACTGAACTGATATGCAATAAATTAGTATGGCGTTTGTATAGAGCAATTGGAGATTGGGAAAAGATAATTGAACTTACATTTGGAGAACTAACAGAATCAATCGAACAAGAAGTTAAGGGAGTGAAAAACAAGGCAACCGACCATAGGCTCAAAAATATGATAAAGGCATTGAATTATGTAATCGAATTGAGGAATTCAATCCAACATGGTGGGATGCCCAATCCAATGCCTAGGAAAAGAAGCAAGATAGATAAAATGCTTTTAATAAAAATGGGAGACCCTAGACATTATGAAAGAACTAAAACAATATTTTCCTTTGCAAACGAAGTGTTAGAATTGTTACCAAAAACAGTGATAAGATTCTATCCTGAAAGATATTAACAGGAAGAAAAAAATAATAACTAACAGATTTGAGGCAATGAGAAGCCAGGCAAGGCTGGAGAATAGCCTTTTTGAGATAAACATTTGAGGGGGACAAATACATGAAAAATGAATACTATAGCTTTGAGGATATAAAAACAAAATTCAAGTCTTATAGGAAGTTAAAAGAATCAGCTATTAATGAAGAAGAATATGATATGTTTTGTGATGAGATTCAAGCTCTTCCCAGAGAAATCGTTGATAAAGTCAAAACTGAAATTCAATTTGTGCTTTTGAGTGCTGCCCCCAAACTAAAGCCAGCCTGTTATATAAACTTAAGTAAAATAGGTGAAAAAAAGGGAATTATTGTTCTAACGCCTTTCATTTTTGGAGCTCCCTATATAGATTTAGATAAAAAAGTTTTAAAAAAACGTGCCCCAATGGATCCGCCATGCATTTTGCATGAAGTTGCTCATCATATTCTGAGGCACTTTAAATATGAAGACCAGCAAGATTATAAAGAAAAAGAAAAAGCTGCAGAGGAACAAGCTAAAAAATGGACTTTACAGTATTGGGATGAAAAACAGGAATAGGAAGAGGCGCATGGGGTAATGAAGCATGATCTGGCAGGAGGGAAACTGCCCTCAGGTTCCTTTGGAGAGAATGCGGCCTGGTGGTGGTGTATGATACTGGCGTTTAATCTGAATGCATTGATGAAGAATCTGGTGCTCCAAGGGGAATGGAAAAAGAAAAGGATGAAAGTGATCCGGTTCAAGATCATCCATGTACCATCCAAAGTAATAAATCATTCTCGGGAACTGATTATTCAATTGCCAAAAGGGCATCCCAGTTTTAACCTGCTCAATAATGCACGAGCAAGGATTATAAAACTTGGGTGTGTGCCCGTAGGCTAGATGAGAGATAGAAAAAAACCTAACTGTGAGAAGAGAAGATAAAAGAAGGAGTCTTCTTTAAACATACGATCTATGAGAAAAAAGTTATACATGAGGCAAAATTCCACTACAGTGAGTTGGATAACTAAAAAAAGTTAGAAATATCTCATCCGAAACACTAAATTTGAGATGAAAAAAAATTAGGCGGTGGATCTTGGTTTATGTGGATAGCTTGACATTGCTTTTTTGAAGACAATGCTTAGAAAGAACTGCAAGACAGGGCTGCGTCATAGTTTAGATAACTTGCTTATATAAATGAAGATAAAAAAGCTCTGGCTTTCTCCCCCCTTTTTATGCTATAAGATTTCATATGAGAGAAAATACTCCGTGGGACTGCTTAGAAGTAAGGCCGATACTAGCAGAGGAAGTAAGCTTATGGGGAAAGTATGTAAAAGCATACCATTATCTTGGCTACAAAAGTATTCCTGGTAAATCTCTGCGTTACATTGCGACAATCGCAACTCAGTGGGTAGCACTTATCGGGTGGGGTTCACCGGCATTAAAGTGTAGTGTGCGAGACCGATTTATTGGTTGGGATTATGATAGAAAATTAAAGAGGCTTCAGCTTATCATAAACAATGTAAGATTCTTAATTTTACCCTGGATTCATATTTCAAACCTTGCAAGTAAAGTGCTATCACTTAATTTAAAAAGGATCAGTTGTGATTTTCAGAAGGTCTATGGTCATCCTGTATATTTAGCAGAGACATTTGTAGATATCTCACGATATAGGGGTACATGTTACAAAGCAGCGAATTGGCGTTATGTTGGTCTAACCAGCGGCTATTCAAAGAGTGGGAATAAATACTACAGGACGAATCGGCCTAAGGCGGTATATTTGTATCCCATACATCGGAGAGCGAAAGAGCTATTAAGTGCTACTTTTATGCCTTATGATTTTAATTTAATAGCGAAGGAGAGGAAGATGATGGATAAGCTGAATCTACCAGTTGAAAGATTAATCGAGGAGATAAAGAGGGTAACAGATCCTCGGAAGGCGAGGGGGATAAGGCATCCTCTTCATACGGTATTAGGCATAGCGGTTTGTGCGGTGATGTTTGGTGCAAGAAGCTATCGTGGGATAGGCGATTGGGCGGCGGGGTTATCCAAAGAGAACATAAGGCGATTTGGGAGTAAACGGGGGAAGGCACCGAGTGAACCTACAATCAGGAGAGTTCTGCAACTGATTGATGTAGAGGAGTTCGATAGGAAAATTGGCATGTGGCTTCAAAGGCTGCAATCACCTGTAGGGAAAGCGATTGCGATGGATGGCAAAACTTTGCGCGGAAGTGGGGATGGGCAAGATAGTCCTAAACATCTTCTCTCTGCGGTAGTACATAAGGAGGGAATAGTCATTGCACAAAAGGATGTCTCAGAGAAAACAAATGAAATGACAAGGGTAAAACCTCTTTTTAAAGGATTGGATATAGAGCGCTCGGTAGTCACAGGCGATGCATTATTTACGCAGAGAGAGATAGGGAGATATATAGTGGAAGAGAAGAGAGCTGATTATTTGTTTACGGTAAAGGGGAATCAGAGAGAGCTTCTTGAAGATATAAGGGCACTTGAATTAAAAAAAAACGCCAGCGTACAGCACGATAGAGAAAGCACACAGAAGGATTGAGAGGCGCACTATTTGGGCAAGTGATGATCTTAAGGGATATGTTTCGTTTCCTTATGCAGAACAATTCTTTTTGATTGAGAGGAAAGTTTATTACATGAATGGCAAAGAGTCTGAAGAGACAGCCTATGGGATTACAAGTCTTAGAAAAGAGGAAGCATCTGCGGAGAGATTGTTAGAGTTGAATCGTGGGCACTGGGAAATAGAGAATAGGGTTCACTATGTAAGAGATGTAACCTTTGATGAGGACAGGTCTCAAATCCGCAAAGGGAATGGTCCTCATATTATGGCAAGTTTGAGGAATTTAGTCATCAGTGTTTTTCGACTTTTGGGATTCAAATACATACCAGATGCTATAAGATATTTTACGATGCGATTGGAAGAAGCATTGCAGGTTCTTGGGATTTAACTTAACAATAGAGATTGTTTTCAAACACTGAGGGCTGTGGTAGTCTAGAGAATCAATTCCTCGATAATATTGCTATCTACATTTTGTCTTTAAAAAGCATAAAAAGTGCCTCTCCACCTGTTCTTTTGTTCGCCTTTGTCTCTATTTTTCGATCTTAACACCAGTTTGTGCTAAGATGCTTTCTCCTGATATGAGATTAATTCCATATCTGTTCACCTGAATAGCGACTTTGACGGAGTCCTTAACTGCAAGACCGTTTTCTTGATTTTCTTGTTGATGTTGTTTATGTTTGTCTATTTTGAAGGTTGTAAACTTCCAACTACACCTGATAATCCCGTAAAAACCGAAGTAGTGATTGAATTTATGTATCAAAGAGTTCGAGAAATAATAAATCCCAATGATCCAGATCCAAGTTGGCTTTTAGTTTATAATACAGATAATGGAGGCGCGGATGCAGAGAATTTTCGTTCAGTTGGAGAGAATAAATGGGCATGTGAAGCACTGCTTGAATATAGTGGCTATGAGTATTTTGTTTGTACTCTTGACCTAAAAGTGACTATTGGTTATGAACATATTGCTAAGAAAATCTTTGCAAGAATCAAAGGCGACAGTGAATGGATTGAATTGACTTGTATTATAAAGGATAATTTTAAAGGTGCAGAAGGAAGATGCACAAAGTTCATCCTGAAAAGAAGCGGAATTCAAATTCCTTCTTCGTGCGGAAATTAGTTCGGGAGTAAGATAAAGACAATTCTCGCTCCTTTTTTTATTATCCCCCTGATCCACCGCCTAAAAAATATAAAAACCTCGCTGTTCTCCTATGATAGAATAGAGTTTACAACAAAAACCTTCACCCAGTGGGTGAAAAAAACAGCGAGGCAAACCAAATATGTCACAAAAAGCACTTCCATTCAAGTTTGAAGAGAACAAAAAGGAGAGGGGGATAACCTCCTTGGGGGGTTTGGCTTTATATTCAGGTTTAGCCCAGATCATGGGTTTATCAAAATCTGTGATGGACCATATTCGGGTAAGAGAATGCACCCAGGGGTGGACAGACTCTCAGGTGATCATGTCGTTAATCCTGTTGAATCTTTCTGGAGGGGACTGTATTGATGATTTAAACATATTGGAAGCGGATGAAGGATTTTGCCGGATATTGAGACGGGTGGAACTGCATGGACTAAGCCGGAGAGAGCGGAGGGCGGGAAGTTATTATGGTTCTTTAACTTTTGCTTTTCCTGTTTTTACTAATCTCTTCATTTCATCCTCTATCGCTTTGACATGAACTCTATACTTTTCTCTAGCTTCTCGGTAAGCATAAATATAAGCCCAGGGAGATAAATAGTATTCTTGATTACTAGTAACGCATTTATGAGTTTCTTCTGGTTCTCCAAAAGCGGATATTCCTTGTGGAGGTAGTTCAATTAAACGGGATGGCGGTTTACAGCAAATACAATATGGATTTTTATCAAAAGATTTTGTTTTTAAGTTTATTTTCCATTTAGCATTGTTTGAAAAGAAATATGTGATTTCAGATTTGACACCTTGCTGGGGAATATTTCTACTTGAATCTTCTTTAATCGAAAATTGAATTTTATTTATTTCAATCTTAAGTTTTCCTGTTCTTTTATAAAGGTGAAAAAGAACTACAACAAAAATTAGAAAGATTATATAAATATGAAAGTGCTCATATTTTACTACTGAACTAAGAACACTGATAAATAGTTTCCAATTTTTTACTGCAAGGGCTATAAGAAATCCCAAAATGATTCCAACTACTCCGTAAAAGATGGCTTTGAGTGTATGTTCTTTGAGAAATTTTATGATTTTGCTAATTATAATCATGTATTAAAAATAGAGAACTCTTTTCCTTTGCTGTCTAATAATATAAAGATAACAAGTGGGGCTGTCAAGGAAACACAGGCTGGACGCATTCACTAAGTATATAAGGCATTAACGGATTCTCTTACATGAGGGAATTAAGCTCCTGAGCCACTCGTGTACTCGTTCAGATACATTAGTGACACTTAAAAACATAGAACATGGTAGAATTGACTTCGAATTTTTCCTGTGTTATTAATATGAAAGCAATAGAGGGAAACAATATGAGCCCAGTGAAATGAGAATTCCTTATTTTTAGATAAATGTTTTCCTTTAGCTAATCATAGAGGAGAGGCTCAGACAATTTAATTATAAGGGGGCTTGTGGAGAAAAAAACAGTTTTAACGCTTAGATTTATTTTATTTACAATATTCATTATTTTTTTATCCAATTTACTTTATTCCAGTAATTTAAAAGGAAAAATCTATTTTAATCTTTATGTTGGCTATAATCTTCTTTCTCCATCTTTTAAAGAAGAGCGGAATATCTATGTTTATGATGAAACTGAAACTATTATAGAAGATTATAAAACAATTCCAGCTTTAACTTATGGATTAGATATAGGCTTTGGCATATTTTCACATCTATCTTTATCTCTTTCTGGCGAAGAATATAAAGGTAAATTAAAAGGGGATTTCTCAGTAGCAATTCCTCACCCCATTTATTATGAAAGGCATAGAAATATAAACTGGGTGAATGAAAACCTCGATTATAAAGAACAGACTTTAAGTCTTAATCTAAATTTCTATTTAAATCCAAAGTCATCAATTGCATTTTATGTTTCAGGAGGGGTGACCTATTTTAAAATTAATTTCCAAAACATGGATTATTTTATTTGGGAAGAACATCCCCCTTACGATACTGTAGAATTATATGATGTGGTTTTTTATTCCTGTAATTCCTCCACAATAGGTTTTAACATAGGAATTGGCACTGATTGCTTTATTACTAAACACATTGCCATATGTATGAAAGGTAAGTTTTTTTGTGGGGAAGTAGAATATAAATTAGAAAATGGAGAAAAAAATAAATTTTATGCAGGAGGAACAAGGATAAATACAGCAATTAAAATATTGTTTTAATTATGGAAGAAGGAAGATGAAAAGAAGGAGCTATGCAATATTAATAATCTTAATTTTGTTATTTTCCTTTGTGCCTAGTGCTATTGCAGAAACTTATTACTTTCCAAAAATAAGTTTTAACAATGAGTGGAAAACAGAAATAATTATCTATTATGAAGAAGATAAAAATGCTGATATGAAGATCATTTCTTATGACGAATTTGGTAACTTTTTGGAATTATTACCAGAGGAAAAAATTATAGAATTGAAAAGAAAGAATGGATTTTTATGCATCAAAACTAATGATCTTTTTCCTGGAACAAAATCTTTGAAAATTGAATCAAATAAAAAACTAAATGGATTTATAGCAATGTATTCTGCTAACAATATTCTGTTAGAGATCATCCCAGTCCTTTCTGAAACCTCCAAAATTCTTAATTTTCCTACTATTCCTTCCAGAATAGAAAATAAAGCATTATGGAGGAGGCTTATTATTTTCAATCCAAGCTCTTATATAGCGAATATTCAATTATTTGCTTTAAATGAAAATGGTGCTTTAATTGATTCGTTTTATTTGAATCCTATGCTACCTAATTCAAGCCTAGATATTAATCTAAATGATATATTTTTTGAATTCATTATAAATGATATTTCTACAATAAAAATAGTTTCAGATAATTTAATTACAGGGCTTCAGCTCTTTGGGTTCCAAAATGGAGAAGATATAGCAGCTCTGCCCGTCTTTATCTCAGGAAATATTGAGATATATTTTCCCATAGTAAGAAGGGTTGAAAATACAGAACTTTTGACTACTGTAAGTCTTTTAAACTATGGAGATACTGATGCCCTAATTACTACAGAAACGCTTGATATCCAAAAAAATAAAAGATTTAAAATTGATTCGATTCTTCGAAGAGGTTTAAATCTTTTGAAAAGAAATGACATAGATTCAGTAATATATAATAAAATTGATCATGTTAAAGTTACTTCTTCTATAAAATCGGTTGCGGGATTCGCGATATATACTACTCCACTAGAAGGAATCACTTGTCTCCCTTACATAGATAAAGAAAAAAACCTCGATAAAATGAAAATCCACAGATTCAGAGAAGGGAGAATGCTCGTTGCCATTCCAGAAATTTTATCTGATCTTATGGGATGGGCTGTGTATACAATGGATTTCAAAGGGATAAACTCTCTCCCTTTAAAATTTTTAAGAAATAATATTTTGGATATAGCAAACTCCTTGAAATTTAAAAATTATTTTAAAGTGGAAAGAAACGGGAAAGAACTAGAGCCTATATATAAATTAGAAAAACAGGATAAATTATTAGACTACTCAAATAAGAATTTTTATGATTATTATTTGGGCCTTAAGAATGACTGGGGCAATATTGTAGGTCAATGCAAGCAATTTGCTAAAATTATTGTATGTGAAGCAGGAGGTACAAGAGGAGATATCCTTCAAAATAAGTTTTATGATGACCATCAAGGTAAGAAACCAGAAGAAATAGAAACAGGGGATATCGTAATTGGTAAGGTTTATAAAAATGGAACCTTAATAGAAGATGTTCGACATACTGCAATTGCTTTAGGAAGTCTTGAAACAGATGATAAAGGCAATAGAAAAATTTATGTTTTGGATTCAAACTGGAAAAATGATTGTAGAGTTAGTAAACATTATATTTATTTGCATTCTATAAAATCACTTCCTCGATCACCTTCAGATCTTAAAGCAAAGCCAATCTCTTATAATCAAATCAATCTATCCTGGAAAGATAACAGTAATAATGAAACTGGATTTTTGGTAGAGAGAAGTGAAATAAATGAACAGGGACCTTTTACAGAAATAATTAGACTTTTTGCTGATAAGGAAAAATATGAAGATAAAGGATTACAGTCAGGTAAAACGTATTTTTATCGAGTCAAAGCTTACGTTAAGCCATATATTTATTCAGAGCCATCAAATATTGCATATGCAAAAACTCTCTCCGATCCAACAGTAAACCCCACACTTTCGGTATCTCCGAAATCAGGTAAGCAGGGGACAATTTTTAATTACAGTGGAAGCTATTACACTCCTAATGGAACAGTTGAGTGGCATGTAAGGAAGCCTGACGGAACAGAGTATCCGCCATCGGATTTAACGGGCAAGGTAGATGCTAATGGAAACTTCAGTCATTCCTACACAAGCCACTGTGATAACCAGGTTGGCACTTACATCATTTGGGCAATTGATAAATCTAGTGGTGAGAGAAGTAATGACGTAATAGAGGAGATTACATCCAATACTGATTGTTCCAACCACACAGTTACCACGCCGAACACGCCGAGTGGGGCATCGAGCGGCGAGGTAAATAAGTCATACACCTATTCCACAGGAGGGTCTTCCTGTTCCAAGGGTCACAGTGTGGAGTATCGGTTTGACTGGGGAGATGATACTTATTCCTCTTGGTCGAGCTCTACGAGTGCTTCACATTCCTGGTCTGCTGCTGGGACCTACACAGTGAAAGCACAGGCAAGGTGTTCAGCCAGCCATGACATTGTTTCTGGCTGGTCTTCTGGAAAGATAGTAACTATAGGTGCAGTTGAATCGCCTGTGATATGGCGGTCGCCTTCATCTATGTCGTTTGCAGCCACAGAGGGAGGGTCGAATCCTTCTTCTCAGACACTTCAGGTAAAGAATACAGGTGGAGGAACATTAAGTTATTCCATTTCTGATGATGCTGGGTGGTTGAGTGTTTCACCCACAAGTGGCAGTTCCACTGGAGGTACAAACAATCATACTGTTTCAGTTAACATTTCTGGTATATCGGCAGGAACATACAATGCCACAATCACTATTACTGCATCGGGGGTATCGAATAGTCCTCAGACGGTTTCAGTGACTTTGGCGGTGAATCCTGCTTCACACACGATAACCACTCCGGAAACACCGAGTGGGGCATCGAGCGGCGAGGTAAATAAGTCATACACCTATTCCACAGGAGGGTCTTCCTGTTCCAAGGGTCACAGTGTGGAGTATCGGTTTGACTGGGGAGATGATACTTATTCCTCTTGGTCGAGCTCTACGAGTGCTTCACATTCCTGGTCTGCTGCTGGGACCTACACAGTGAAAGCACAGGCAAGGTGTTCAGCCAGCCATGACATTGTTTCTGGCTGGTCTTCTGGAAAGATAGTAACTATAAATCATCCGCCTGAAGCCAAATTCAGCATGAGCTCCCAGGGCAAGACAGCTTATGAGAACCAGACGCTTACCCTGACTGTCTCTTCCGGAGGTACAGTCACAGTCAACTTCTCAGCTGCGAGGAGTTATGATTCAGACGGGAGTATTGTTTCTTATGAGTGGAAGATAAGTGGGGCCAAGGTGAACACTTCCAGAGATTTCAACTTTGATTTAGGCGAGGGAACTCATCAGATTTATCTGACTGTGGAGGATGACAAGGCTGCTGAGGATTCGATTGGTGGAATAGTGGATATTACGATCACAGAAGATTGGGCAGAAATTGTGGTCCTTGATCCACCCCCAGGATCTACAGTAAAGTATGGAACTTGGATATATGCTACTATTAAATATAAAAATACTCATGATAATGCAAGGATAGGAGCATTTATTTCCCCATGTCCACCAGGATGTGAAGGTCAAGTTAGTCCAACAGATATTTCCATAGGCTCAGGTGTTGCAGATATGAAGTTTACGATTTCAAAAGGATGTCAGGTTGATCAATTTGTAAGTGAAAGAATTATGATACATATATTCCAATGGAAACCAGAAGCTAAGGATTTATATAAGAAGTTCGAATATCATACTTACTATTGGATTAAATAAAATTAATTTTTTGATATAAAAAAAATTAAATAATAAGTAATAGAATTATTAATATTGAGCAAAATAACAAGTATTTTTTATTAAAAGCGGATGACTGTGTCATAGGAAAGACGATTAAGCGAAAGGGAATTTCTCAATAGTAGGATAACAATGAGGAAAATTGCTATACTGCTTTCCCTGTTGATGTTGTCTCTGAGCAGCTGTGATTGGCTCAATAGCACATTTGGACCCAAAGAAGAACCTATTCCTGAGGAAACTGGCGGAGAATTCGAAATCTTATATGAGCGTGTTCTTCCAGTAATAAATCCTGACGGACCAGACTTGGCTAAAGGTGCAGCGGCAATCTATCATCTGGGCAGCAAATATGGAGGAGGAAGTTCATCCCTGTGGGAACCTGTTGGGGAAAATAAATGGACTGCTATTGTACAGCTTGCAGGAGACAAGAAGCCATACGCTATTTGGTTAACAGATTATAAAGTGGTGGAGACAAAATATGGTGAACATGTTGAATGTATTGCTAGGAAAATTTTTATGAGGATTAAAGGAGATAGCAACTGGATTGAGTTGGTGTATATTGAAAAAAATCAACAGTGCGAAAAAGGAGAATGAGCAAAATTTATAGCGTATAAGGGTATCAAAAATCCTTGCTGAGTGTGAATCCTTGATTAGCTTTTAGGCATAGCGAAAGCCGAGTGGAGGCCAGAAACCCTAAAGCCCTGGCTTCCCGATGGATAGAAAAGACAACATAAATGGAGATATCAATTTGGAAAAGGACTTCTTTCTAAACGAATTCAGGGATTCATTGAAGGCAATTAATGAGAAGCATTTCTTTTCTAGAGAAATGGGTTATCAAGGAAAGCTTTTAACAGAATTGGAAAAAAGGATTCATATAAAAAAGATTTTTCTTGGAAGCATAATTGTTGAACAAGAATATCAAAAAACATTAAAAAACCACGGAATAAATAAAAGACCAGACATCATAATTCATGTTCCCTATATAGAGAAAATTCATTCTTCCCGTCGTGTAGGCAACCATGTTGTAATCCAACTTAAATTATGTGCTTCTGAAAAAAGGGCGAAGGAAGATTTTAAAAAAATGGATTTGATGTATAAAGAATTGGAATATCTGCTTGGTATTTTTTTAAATATTAATTCAGATAGGACATTTTTTAATAGTTATTCAGGTGATTATAAAGAACGCTTGTGCTGCTTTGCTGTTAAATTATCCGATAATAAAGTGTTGATATATGAGTCTTCATAAATTTTATTAAACGAGTCTGCATAATATACTGTATCTACTTTGACTGAACATGAGGCGAGAGGAAGCCAAAGACCCTAAAGCCCTGGCTTCCCAGGGATGAAACGACGGCTGAGCCGGAAAACGCCTCATGAATATAGATGCTTAATGAGAGGTGAAATTCTCAGGAAGAGGAAAGCAATTTGTCTATATCTTTTCTAAGATAAAGTTTATCTAATGATATAAAACCACAATTATTTACCCAAATTTCTGTTGGAAATAAGAGAAATCAATGAATTTCTAGGATATTACTTTGTATGCTATCTTATTTTCAGGGAAAAATATGTGCAAGAAGTATTGCTAGGATAACGTGACTCATTTAAAGTATCCTTAATCATCAGGATCTATAGATTCTTGAAGTGAATATTTTTAAGCTTCTTTTCTAATCCTAAAATATTCTTTAAGGCTTCTTACATCTTCTTCTGTAAGTACGATTGTAATGTCTCTGGAATCCTGTTGAATATCAACCTTATTTGGAGCATAACCGCCATAAATTTTAACAGCCATATCGGCATAAGCTCGCCTGTTAAAGTTATCTGGTTGGTTAGGAAACTGAGGATGCATAGCTTCTGTCACGCCTCGTTTTATCTCTCCTATGATAGCCTCTACAGTTAATCCTTGCCTATGGGCTTCTTCTATGAATATTTTGTTACAGGAGAGCTTATCGGTTATTCTTTTCGCCATTATGCTTGCTGTGGATGGGGCATAACCTGCTTGAATAGCTGCTTGTCTCTTATTTTTACCTGCTAATCTATTTCTAAGGAATGCTTTTTGTTTATCTGTGGTTAAAACTTTAGATAGTTTATCTTCAAGCTTTTTTTTTGGCCTCCCTCTTTTTCTTTTAATTTCTTGTTTTTGATTTATCATTTTATTCGCCATATTATATTTGACGTGAGATCAGAATTATATATTTCTGTTCTTCCATATAGTGTATCTTCATTATATTTGCATTATATATAGTATTTTATACTGATGTTGGAATAAGTTCAAGAGCGTGATTATCAAGCTTTGAGGAATTTTAGGGCTTTTGAATAAATATGGATCTTGTATTTCTTGCTAAAAAATGAGAAGAAAACTAAAGATACTGTTTCTACGCTACAGATAGAAAGTAAATTTAAACTATAAATGACTATTTTCAGGCTATTTCCATTAAGGGCTTGCTGCTTTCATTTTTTTCTTCATCTTTTTCATATTCCCTAATCACATTATTTTCTTTATCGTTCTCAAAGAGGGATTCTCTTACTTTTAATTTATCATTTTCCCTATAAATTGTTTTAATTTTATTTTTATAAAATTTGACTGAGATTACTGGATTTGAGATAAGATAAGGCTTTTGTGGTCTATTATCTTTCTGTGGGAAATATTCATCAGAAGATTTGCTGTAACAAAATAAGCCTTTTATTTTCTGATATTGATTCTTTAGAACTATTGTATTACCTCCTATTGAGTCTTCTCCTTTTCCATGAGGAAAATCTAATTTTGATTCGTAAAAAGAACCGTCGAGATTTGCAAGAAACCAGCAAATAAAGTTACATATATTTTTCCAATGTATTCCATTTTTATCTTTCATAACTGATGCCAACAGAAATGAGACCTGATTAGCAGAGCTAAATGGGCGTCTATACCTTCCAAAAAAGGGCCAATATGCTTGGGTTATTAATGCTTGGGTTATTACTGGTTGGCTTGTTTCGTATGGATAGACATCACGAAAATTGACTATTTCTTCTAATCCTTTAATGGTGTCATCTATATAATTAAAAGGAGGCTTCAGTTTGAACCGCGAAATATAGAATTTTTCCCTTTTCTCAGGATTAAGATTACTTAAAACTCTAACACTATCAGGAGAATAAAATTTACGAATATATTTTTCCACACGCTTTATTATTTCTGCTTTTATTTCACCTAGTTCTTTTATTTCGTTTTCAAATTCGCTTTTCTTTTTGCCAAAAGGATGTGTATGACTAAATACTGAATTTCCTGCTAGTACATCAGCTATAACGAAGGCAAAGTTGAGAAGTGAATACCTGTAAAATTCTTTAAGTTTCTTATCAAGCTCATCCTGAGGGATAAATTCATCTTGAGAGTTTAAAATTTCTATTTTTTTATATCTCATTTTCTATCTTTTTATTTATTTATATTATTTATTCTTAATTAAGTAAATAGAATTAAGTGAATAGAATATAGGTAAACTTTATTTTTATAAAAAAATCCAATAAGCATGCCCTTTTTTGCATATCGTATTTTATAGAATAAGGATGTGCAACAACGAAAAAATGAGAATCACAGAGGAGAACGAATGATATTACTTAATATTAAAGAAGCTTCAAAAATATTGGGAATTAAACCGAAGACTCTGTATCAATGGAAATGGCAAAAAATAAATTTGTGTTTTATTAAAGTTGGGAGATCACTCCGAGTTTCTAAGAAAGATTTGGATGGATTTATAAAGAAAAACAAAACTAGATTAAGACATAAGTGACTTTTTTCCAATGATGTTAGCTTAACTGGAGAATTAAAAAAATGGAACTAGTTCGATTGATTCTTGGTCATCTTCGAATGAATCCAGAGTGAATAATAAACTGCAAAAAAGTAAATGAACAATAAGCTACAATCACAAAAAAGTAAAGGCTACTCATATCCCCAAAGAATTAAAAAGATTCCCTGGATCAAATTCCATCCAGACGAGCTTGATTCAATTTTCATGAAAGAATTTATGGCAGAGCATAGAGATAAGAGCTTAAGATTTTGGTTGAGATTAAATCAGATCTTAGCTGACAATTTCGATCTTTGGAATCCAGGCTGCTTAAGAATTAAACGGGAAATATTTTTTAGATCTTTCAGAATAGATCGTAGAACAGTTGTAAAGATGCTAAATTTTTGCATGGATAAATATAAAATATTTCATAAATTTGATGGTGATTACATTATAATTTTTTATCCGGAATTTGAGGAATTGACTCAAAATTATAGAACCCAACGTATAAAAAAAGATGCCAAAAAAAACGTCGAAATGCCGGAAAATGCACAAGAACTGCTGACTTTTTGCAAAGTTTTTGCAAGTAATTTTACTGCAAATAAAGGAAATAAACCCGCTTTAGTTCCAACTCCCCTCTCTTCTCTTATGGATCTAAGTAATAACCATGAGACTAACTATAATGTTAAAGAAAGGGAAGAAGGAATAAATAATTCTGATTATGTCAGTGATTCAGAATACATGGCAGTAATGTCTTCGGATTTCGAATCTGAAGGCTGTCATGAAAAATGGAAGAAGAAGCATAAAATAGAATGAATAATTCAAACTTTGGGAAAAAGCATCAGAAAGGGGCAAAGAAATTTGTATGGTTTTTGTATATGTCAAAGGGATTTTTGACGAATACAAATAATTGAACTTTACTTATTCCAGTTATGACAGGATGCGAAATAGATGAGTAATTTTCTTACAGTAAAAGGATTAAGTTCCTTCTTGAGTTTGCATCCTAATACTATATATAAAATGGCTGAACACCAGGAGATTCCTTTTATTAAGAGAAAAGGGGTAGGTATTAGATTCAGGAAAAAAGACATTGAAGAGTGGCTTGATAAAGGCTCATCAAAAATAAATTCTATAATTGAATCTTTCTCCGTAGTTAACCTTTCCATTGATAGGTATGATAGACTGTTTCTGAAAGGAGGAAGAATGAGTCAGAAGGAAAGAATCTGGAAGTATCCTTTTGGCTCAGTTTATCTCAGGCTAACAAAAACAGGAAAGGAAAGGTGGTATATTTATTACCGCGCCAATGGAGAAAGAATCCGGCAAGTAGTAAAAAATGCACAATCAAGGACTGATGCTTTGAAAGTATTGCAGGTCAATGTTGCTGACGTCTTTAGAGGGGAACATGGATTCATGAAACAAGAGAAAGATATTAAATTTAGCGAATTTGCCGATCTGTACTTAGCGAATGCTAGGCCAAACAAAAGAAGCTGGAAACAAGATCAGTATAGAATCGAAGCCCATTTAAAGCCTTACTTTGGAAAACTGGATCTCAAAGAGGTCACGTCTTTGCTTATTGAAAAATATAGGGTAAAGAGGTTAAAGGTCGGAATCAAGAAATCAACTTCAAACAGGGAGCTAGCGTTGTTGAAGGTAATGTTTTCGAGAGCAATTGATTGGGATTATTGTACGGAAAACCCATCCCGGAAAGTCAAATTCTTTTCTGAAAAAGACAATCTTAAAGAGAGGATCTTAAACCTGGATGAGGAACAAAGATTATTAGAGGCCAGCGCAGAACATTTGAAACCGATGCTAATAACTGCTTTGTATACAGGAATGAGAAGAGGAGAAATTTTAAGTTTAGAGTGGAGGAATGTAGATTTAACAAAAAGACTTATTCGTGTTGAAAAAACCAAGAACGGGAAAATCAGATTTATTCCTATCAATGATTTGCTGTTAAATGAACTAGCAGGATTGAAGATGAATAATGGAGGTTCAGATTATGTGTTCCTGTACCCAAAGACTCATAACCCTATTAAAGATGTTAAAACAGCCTTTAATGCAGCTAAGAGAAGGGCTGGAATCAAGGACTTAAGATTTCATGATTTGCGTCATACCTTTGCGAGCCGGTTGATTGAGAGTGGAGTAGATATAATTACGGTCAAGGATTTACTAGGTCATTGTAGTGTTGAAACAACCCAAAGATATACTCATTCTCGTGCAGATCAGAAGATGAAAGCGGTCCAGAGTTTAGTTAAAAAAGAGGTAAAAATACATGAATTTGTCCCCATATTATCCAAACGGAAAAAGGAATGGAGTCCAAATGTTTTGTTTTCAGCGAATTAAAAAACTAGAGCAATGGATTCCTAATCCATGTGTCGCCGGTTCGAGTCCGGCCAGGCGTACCATATGATATAAAAAATTTCATTTCGTAACGTAGAGCAAATGCTACGACTAAATACTTGTAAAGGTTTATGTGTCTATGACAAAACGGAAAAAAAACATGAAGGATAACGGAGAAAAGAATAAAAACCAGCTTGTTGAGGAACTTGTTGAGTTAAGACAAAAAGAAGCTGAGTTACAAAAGGTTAAAAGCAAGCATGAAAAGATGGAGAAAGAGCTGCTCAGAGTCAACAGGGCACTCGAAACTATAAGTGCCAGCCATAAAGTCCTTGTCCGTGCTTCGGACAAAGCAGAACTCTTATCAGAGATATGTAGGGTCATAGTTCAGGTTGGGAGTTACTCTCTCGGATGGGTTGGAATTGCCAGTCATGATAGAAAAAAAACAGTGCGAGTTGTTGCACAGACAGGGGATACCGAGCGATATCTGGAGAAAATAAAGGTCACATATGCAGATGATAAATACGCCCAACATCCTGCTGGCGTAGCTATCCGAACAGGGAAACAATGTCTAGTAAAAAACATAGTGACCGATCCAAATTTCCTGTCATGGCGCGGGGAAGCTCTCAAACACGGTTTTTCATCGGCAATCGCTCTTCCTTTAATTAGAAATGGCAAGCCGTTTGGTGCATTAAGCATATATTCAAAAGAGCCGGATGCATTTAATATAAAGGAAGTAGAGCTCCTGCATGAACTGGCTGATAATTTGGTTTATGGTATTGTAGCACTGCATAACAGAATCGAGCGCAACAGGGCAGAGAAAGAAGTCAAAAACAACCTGGTAAAATTGCGTCAAGCCTTGGGAGCGATTATCAAAGTCCTTGAGTCAACTGTTGAAATAAAGGATCCTTACACGGCCGGCCACCAGCGTCGTGTTGCAGATCTCGCTCGGAAAATAGCAAAAGACCTAGGGCTTTCACCGGACCGCATTGATGGAATCCGCATTGCCGGAATTATTCATGACGTTGGTAAGATGCATGTTCCTTCTGAGATTTTAAGCAAGCCTGATCGCTTATCTGAAATCGAATTCAGCCTGATTAAGACCCATCCTCAAGTCGGTTTTGATATATTAAAAGAAATTGAGTTTCCCTGGCCAGTTGCCGATATTGTACTGCAGCATCATGAAAGGATGGACGGTTCAGGATATCCAAATAAATTATCGAACGAAAATATTCTCCTGGAAGCAAGAATTCTGGCTGTGGCTGATGTTGTGGAAGCAATGGCTTCCCATAGACCTTACCGTCCAGCACTCGGCATTCAAAGGGCTCTGGATGAAATATCCACTAACAGGGGAATTCTTTATGACCCTGAAGTTGTGGATGTTTGTTTAAAGCTTTTCAAAGAAGGAAAATATAAGTTCCACTGATAAAAATGGATTTAAATCTGGATAAAAGATTGAAATTTCTCTCTAACTTGATAGAGGCTGGCTGTTGGGGGAAATAAGCAAAAAGGGGTTATGGAATAGATAAGCCTTGCCCAGCCAGCACGACAAGTTAATACTAATTTGCCACAATATATTTTAAAAATCAATCACCTTTAAAGATGATTTTTGGGGGTGATGAAAAAGGTACCAGGTACCTTTTTGATAAAACCGTGCTGTAACTTAAAAAGGTACCAGGTACCATATTGATTGATATGATTTTAATTGTTTAATAAAATATGGACAATCCGTATTCTCAAATAAATTATGAGAAAGAAAACGAAAAGAGTTTTAATAATCAGTGCCGCAAGTTTTTTATTACTGCTTTTTTTTGCAAGTGTTTTTTCTATATGGTTCTTTTTCAGAGAATCTCATATTAAAGGAGTTTTGGAAGATTATCTGTCAAAAAAAACAGGTTTTAATATTGTAATAGGGAAACTCGATTGCCAATTTTTCCCTCTGATTGTAGGAGTAAATTCCTTAAAGATAAGTTCGGAAACAGAAGGGGAGGAGATCGAACTTTTTTTCGGTAGTATTAATTTAAACGGTGATATAACACGCCTGATAAAAAAGGAAAAACCTTTACTTGACTCGCTTAAGATTTCAGACGTTGTTTGCCGCATCACAACAAGAAAAGCGGAAGAAAAGCAAAAGAAAAAGATAGACTTTCAAAGCCAGGTGAGTGAAATTTCTAATCTGCTGGATTTTATCAAGAATATTAAAATAGAAGATTCTTCATTAAGTTATGATTCTCCATCTCAATATATAAGCCTTCAGGATTCCGGTCTGGTTCTATCCCATTCCTGTGAGGATGGAGAATTTGATTATGTCCTGGCTTCAGAGAAGGTCTCTTTTAAAAAACCGGGTCAGAAAATGTGTTTTAACAGCGGATTTAAATCCTCTGGCAAATTTTCTTTACGTGAAATTCCCTTCATTGAAAGTGAGTTTTCGATTTCTCCTCTGAAAGTTGAGATGGAGGAAAAACATCTTGTGTTGGACGGCATTAATATAAAATGCAGGGGTGAATTTCAGAACGGCAGGAAGGCTCTGTTTTTTCCTTCTTTCAGCATTGACGTTTCGCCTTTCTTTGATGCCAATGGTTCTTTAAAAGTTGAACTCAGCGAAGGTTTTACTCTTTTTTCAAATCAGGAGATTCATCTTAAGGATTTCAGTAAAATCTATGATTTGCTAAAGCCATATATATCTCAGAACTTGAAAGGCGTGAGGCTTGATATTACGGGGGCAGCATTTTTCAAAGGGGAAATTCAATATGAAAAAGATTCTTCTGCTCAGAGGACTAATGTTAATGGTCTAATCAGGCTGGATCCTGCAAGCGTGAGTTATTCTTCTACTGATTTTTCGATCAGTAATGTAATCTCCGGAAGATTCGATGTAAAAGGTTCTTTTTCTTCCCCTGAACTTTCAGGGCTTATAAAAATAAATAATGGAACTTTCATGCGGGATGACATAAAAATACATAATTTTTCTCTAGATATTCCTTTGTCTTTTAACAAAACCGCTTCAATTCTTGATATTTCCTCATGTAGAGGAGATATAAAAAAGCTCGTATTTTCTCTGGGGGATAAACGCATAGAATTGGATAATGTTGGGTTCAAAGCACGGGCAGGCTTCAATTTGTCAAAGAAGGAGATCGATTTTGACTGCCAGGAATTTCAACTCTCTTCACTATCTCCGCTCCAGATAAAAGCAAAAGCATCTCTTGATCCGGGGGGGGAGAAATATTTTAATCTGAAAAGTTCAAATATTGATTTTCAAAGCCTTTTTGACCTCTTTTCCCCTATTTTTCCGGAAAAGTTACTTGAATGGGAACCTGCTGGAAATTTTAATCTTGAAATAGAAGCGGGAAATTCTTCTCCTGAAAAAAGGGACTGGACTATTTCTGCCAGATTGAATCTAGCCGAAGTTATATTCCACAATCCCGAGTTTACAATTGCTGGAGAAGCACTTGATCCCGCCTTCGTGCTCGATGGGACATGTTCTCCGGATTTTAAAAAAATTGGTTTTTCGCTTAAATTCGGTCTTTCCCGTGGAGAATCTTTGTGGAATGAATACTATTTGAACTGGAAAGACAGCCCTTTTAATGGAAAAATTTCGGGTGTTTATCATGTTCCGCTCAATGAATTAAACGATTTGTCCATAGAGTCGTCATTTTTATCTCTGGGCAAAATAAATGCTTCGGGTCAGTTGAGGCTTCAGCAGCCGTTTTATATGGATTTTCAAGTTTCTGTTCCTCCACTAAGCCTTGGCTCGCTCTATTCTTTTTTACCGGCAGGCCAGAACTCTGATGAATCCGGTCTTGCACTGGTGGGTGAAGCTGAAAGCCGGTTCCGGATAAGAAAACAAATGGATAGAATAACATTATCCGGCCAGTGCAGTATTAAGAATGGCTCTGTGGAATCCAAGCAAAGCGGTATGTCGATAACCGGGATTGAAGCCAAAATTCCATTTTTTTATGACGGTGGAACCAAAAAGCCCGAGGACAAAACCACAGCATTCTTTGATAAGGGATATATTTATGTGAGGGAATTCAAATCCCCCTATTTTTCAATGAAACCCCTTCGAATTAACTTATATGCTGCCAATAACCTTTTCATGATAGAGCCGTTATCAATGGATATATTCAGCGGGAATGCATCTGTTGGAAAATCTGTTTTTTCGTTCGGGTCAAACCCATCAAATTTCAGTGCGGTTTCTTCCTTTGCTTTAAATGATTTGGACCTTTCTCAAGCTCCGATCGAGTCCAGCCAGTTTAAATTAAAAGGCTTTGCTAATGTGGATTTACAACGTATTGTAATAAGCCCTGATCTTCTATTCACAACAGGCCAGGCTGAAGTCGACATTTTCGACAGCAAAATAAGTGTTAGAAATATTGAGATTAAAAAGCCATTCTCGAAGAATAGAACCATATCCTGTGATGTGGATTTTTCCGGCTTGAATCTGGAGAAGATGACGGATTCTATTCCATTTGGAAGAGTAACAGGTATTTTAAACGGTGAAATTAAGGGCCTGGCTTTTTCCTACGGCCAGCCAGAAAGCTTTGTCATGCGTCTGGAATCTGTAAAAAGAAAGGGCATTCAGCAAAAGTTCAGCACAAAGGCAGTTGATGACCTGTCTGTAATAAGTTCTGGAGAAGGCAGTTCTTTTTCTTCAAATAAAGGGATAAACCGTTTCATAACGGAATTCCGTTATGAAAAGATCGGCATATACTGCTCATTAAAGAATGATATGTTCACTTTAAGAGGAACTATCAAGGAGAAAGGAACCGAATATCTTGTTAAGAATTCTTGGCTTTTTGGAATCAGTGTGATAAATAGAAAACCTAAAAGTAGAATCAGTTTTAAAGATATGCTGAACCGTCTCAAGAGGATTGGCCGCACAGAAAAATCGCGGTGATAAAACTCATTGCTTTTGGTATAATATAATACAAATAAAGTCTTTTTATTTATGAGGTCAAAATGAGAACAAAATCTATTCCATTATTTTTTCTCGCCGCAGCAGTTTTACTTGTCTTTGCCTGTGTGACCATAAACATTTATTTCCCTGAAGGTGCGGTCAAGCAGACAGCAGACGAGATTGTGACTGAAATAAGAAAGAGCGGGGAGGAAGAAAAAGAAAAGGAAAAGGAAAAAGATATTCTAACATGGGAAAGCAAAACAGCAGTTGATAGCACCTGGAGGGCCGGCTCATTTTTGCTTGTTTCCTCAGCCTATGCTCAGGAGACTAAGGTAACTACGCCAAAGATCCGTGCACTCAGAGAGGCTCTGAAAGAAAGGTTTCCCAAAATCAAGCCTTTTTTCGACAATGGCAACATCGGAGAAGCAAATGATGGTTTCGTAAAAATAAGAAATGAGGCAGGTTTGGCTTTGAAACAAAAGGCCTTGTTGAGGAAGCTTGTAAATGAGGAGAACGGCAATCGGAAAGACCTATACACTGAAGTTGCAAGAGCGCTTGATATTGACCAGAGCCAGATCCCGAGAGTGGGCAGGACATTTGCTCAGAGCTGGATCGAAAAAGCACTTCCCGGCTGGTGGATCCAAAATGAAGACGGCGAGTGGATAAGGAATAAGGGATAAGGGGGATGGGCCACGTTAACATATAGATATTAAGAAGGTTAGCCCTAAAAAGGGTCTGATTTATACCCTTAGAAGCACCTTTTTGGGGGTAAAAACAGCATTGTAAGGAATAAGTGATTTAAAGGAGAAAGGTTGCAAGATGAAAAAAAGAGTCAAGAGACAGCTTAAAGAGGATGAATTTATATCAACGATAAACAAAATCTTTAACTTTGCTAAAAAACGCTGGAAAGAGCTTGCGGCTGCTGGGGTTGTGGTTCTTATAGTTGGTTTAGTCTTTTTGGGCGCAAAAATGATCAAGACACAGAAAACCGGAAAACAAAGTGATTTGCTCGGAAAGATTCTAAAGGTCAGTTCTGAGCTTAAAGATAATCCTGGAAAAGTAGAAGAGCTTGAGAAATTAGCCGGCAGTGGAAAATTCACCCGTCTGGCCTATATTAAACTGGCTATCTACTGGGATGAGAAGGGGGAAGTGGATAAAGCCCTGGATTTGCTGGCAAAGTTGTCTCCTGGTAGGAAAGACCTTTTTTATTATCAGGCACAGGATTTAATGGCGCAGATTTATATTGAACAGAAAAATTATGATAAAGCTATAGATATTTATAAAAAAATAGAAGAAGAAAATCCAAAGGAATACACACTGGATGTTGTTCTTTTTAAAATGGCACAGGCTCATGAAGAAAAAGGAGAGATTAAAGAAGCTCTAGCACTATATAACAGGGTTAAGGATGAATTTTCTCAGACATACTATGGATATGATGCCTCTAAAAAAGCAGAGAAACTGGGGTCGAAAAAATAGCCTTACTTTTTGTAAATATCTTGTAAATGAGAAAAATTGATTTATAATAGTTGTGATTTATAATTTAGCTTAAACAAGGAGGGAAAATGGCATATAAGATCACAGAAGAATGTATCAACTGTGGTGCGTGTGAACCCGAATGTCCGAATGAGGCAATTAAAGCCGGCGATGAATATTATGAAATCAATCCTGATAAGTGCACGGAATGTGTAGGTCATTATGATGAATCTCAATGTGCTGCTGTTTGTCCGGTTGAAGCGTGTGTTCCTGATCCTGAGTATAAAGAAACAAGGGAAGAGCTTGAAATAAAAGCTGCGAAACTGAAATAATAGGGATAACTTACTAAAGTTTTAAGATAGGAGTGATTTATGTCACTCCTATTTTTTTGTGGGGATAAATGGAAGAGAAAGCTGTAGATTTTACCATCCAGGGGTTCAAGCAGGAGCCCTTTTTCGCAAAAACCAGAATCTGGTTGAATGTTCTGCTTTTTGTTGTGACAAGCATTTCTACTTTTTCTGTAGGAATAACGTGGAGTATTAGTTATAAGTATGCAGATGTTATCAGCCAGAATTCTGAACTTTCGATTGACTTGGTGGATTCTATCAAAGACCCTCAAATCATATCCATGAGTATGGTCTATGCTGTTGTGCTCCTCAGTATTTTGCTTTGCCATGAGTTCGGTCATTTCCTGACATGTCGCTATTATAGAATAAACGCTAGTCTTCCTTATTTTATTCCGGCTCCAACATTAATCGGCACAATGGGGGCTTTTATCAAGATCAAATCACCTATTACCAGAAAGCGGCAGCTTTTTGATATAGGGGCAGCAGGACCGTTAGCGGGGTTTGTGCTTGCTGTTCCAACTCTGATTTACGGCCTTTCTCTTTCAAAAGTAGTTCCTTCTATTCCTCACGAGGGGAGTATTGTTTTTGGAGAGCCCCTTCTCTTGAAAATTATTGGAAATATAATTTTCAAGGGGATATCAGAGGATTTCGATCTGATCCTCCATCCTATTGCTTTTGCAGGGTGGGTAGGGATTCTTGTCACGGCCTTGAATCTCTTTCCGGTTGGACAGCTTGATGGCGGCCATATTTCCTATGCAATATTTGGGCAAAGGACCAGGCGTTTTGTCCCATTAATCCTTGTGGCTTTTATTATCATGGGGATTTTCTTCTGGGTAGGGTGGCTTGTTTGGGCATTACTCATTTCTTTCCTTGGGCTAAAGCATCCTCGCATTGCAGATGAGAAAGTTCCGTTGTCGTCCGGGAGGAAATTCATTGGATTCTTAATACTCTTGATTTTTATTTTTTCTTTTATTCCTGATCCAATAAAAGGGTATAATTTGTTCGATGTAATAAAACAATTTTCGTTTTAGAGAAGTAAAATTGGGGGCAAAAGTTTTTCACAGATTCTGTGGAAAAGTTGTGGAAAAACCCTGCAATTTAAAGCCAAACTTTATAAGTTTCTTCAAGAAACGACAGTTTGCACAAAAATCGGGCACTGCAGTTAAGTTGTTGATAATAAACAAATTGTAAAATGTGTTGAAAATAAAGGAATTACGCATGACTGCTAATGTATCAATGAATTTGAGGGCATGTCTGCGCTCCACTCAGATTTTTAACGCCATTTCCTCCCCGATCTTCTCGGCCCTGCTGGAACTCCGCATGTTTATCTTAAGCAGCGCCCCAATGTCCCTCAGCCATCATTAACACCGCCCCTTTGATTCTACAGTGCTTCACACATCCATCAGGCACGTCCGACTTTGTCTGGTTCCCTCGAAGATCGACTCAAAAAGGCGCTAAATCTTTCAATGTCGCTTCTTCCATCCCCTCAAATTCATTCGTTTACAGGTATTTTATCTAATACCATCTATTTAGGTATGTCTGATATCAAGTCGGGCCACACTAACATATAGATATTAAGTAATTTTTAAATTCTTAATAGATACGATATTTTTAAGGTTATTGAGTATCCTCCCTCTCTCAATAAGCCCTCTGTTTTCGCGCTTTTTTTATAGCTGAGTTGGATAATGTTTCCGGCTCCGAAATAATACCCGGCCAGAAAATCTAGATTATACTGGTCTTCCCGGGTTTCCCCTTTAAGTCGAGAACTCAGGAACAGGCTGCGCGTTATCTGGAAGTGCAAGGATGTTGCATACGTTAATCCATCAAAGGCCTTTTCTCCGGTTCGATCTATGACCTGCCGTATCAAGTCACTGCTCAAAGACCATTCAAAGTTGCTTCGTGGCCGCAGTGTCAGCGAGGCTTCCATGCTTGTCTGGAACCCGGATTCCACCCCAGTAAAGTCCTCGTTATATATTCCTCTTTTTTCCCATCCTCCTTCGAGACTGACCTCTTTTAAAAATCCGCCGCGTTCCCAATGAAAATCAAAATCTCCTCCATAGGTGTTAATAAAATCTTTTGTCCAGGCCAATTCGTCATTCTCATCATACATCTGATATTTGCTTTTCCCTACATCGATTCCCCCATGGATAGTGAGCTGTGAAAAGAACTCTGTCCAGAATCTTAAATCAAATAAATTGCCTGTCAAATGACCATGAGAATCCTGCTCAAGATTTCCCCCTATATCCAAGCTAAAGCGTTTGACCTTTCCCCGGTTGAACCTCCAGGCATATCCCGTTCCCAGTTCAGTGGATTGAACATCTGTTTTATTGATATACCCGGTTCTTAGTGTCACGTCTGCTTCGATTCTCTGGAAGTTTAAACCCAGTTGCAATCCAGCGTCAGGCTCTCTTTCAAACTGGAGGATATGTATGCCGTTGTTTTTGTTTTTTGTATCGTTGTTAAAAGAAAACGCACTCATGCCCCGGAGATAATAAATGTCTTTAAAATTAAAGTTGTAGTCTACCGCGAAATTCCGGTTGTATTCTTCGGAAGTATTCATCCCTGCGTAGTAGATACCGACCTGGGAATTCTTGAAGATATCTTTCTGTATCCGAACAACGCTAAACAAAGTATCTCCTTCCTCCTCTTCGTTTATCGCTCCCAGCATCCCAAAAGAGTATCCACCGGTTTTTCCAGAAATCTTTGCAGCAATTCTCGGACTGCTGATTCGTCTTGAATAGAATAAATTGAAATCTGGTCCCCAAAAGGATCCATCTTCAGTGGATAATCTGAAATACTGACTGCCTTCTGTAAAAAACGGACGGTTTTCGCTGAAATAATTTTCATAAGGGGAGAGCTGGTATATAAACGGATCGGATTCCACTTCACTGAAATCAGGGCTTGCTGTCATATCAAGAATGAGATTCGGTAGAATCCCGTACTTGACATCCAGGCCTGCCGCCATTATATCATCCTCCGCTCCGTCCCACCGCGAAGACCTGAATCCTGCATAAGGAAAGAATTCGAGATTGTATCCGGGGCGTATTCCGGACAGTCCGCTCAGCTCTCCCATCTGCTGAAGCAGAGGTTTATCTCTGTCTACGTCCGTCCAGTAGTCTTTTTCATTAAAACGGTGAATATAACGTTCAAAGTTTATCCCCCAGGCCTGGTTTTCCTTCGACGAAAATCTTAAGGATTTGAAAGGAATGGCCATCTCGGCGGTCCATCCGTCACTGCGGATAACGGCACCGGATTTCCATATTGTTTCCATGGAATTTTTTTGGACTCCTTTTGGATTTACGGCAAAACTAATGCTTGTCCTCTTATCATTGTATGTATCCAGGATCACTGTTATCGAATCATTATTCTCGTAATCATTGCGTGGAGTAAGCTCTGCCCAAATCCTTTCCGGATGAGTGTCTTTCACCAGGAAGGCAAAATATATGTTTTTTTGGTCATAAGCTGCCCAGACAAACGTTTCTTCCGAGGCTTTTTCTCCATTAATAGGATCATACTGGAAAAATCCAGAGACAGGTTGAATATTCTTCCAACAGCTATCTTCAATAACGCCGTCTATTTTCGGAGGACTTTCAATACGGGATAAATGGATAATTTTCGCATGATCCTGACTTAAAACGTGAGGAACATACAAAAACAGCATGAAAAAAATGCCTGATGATATGAGTAGATTATTTTTATGAAACATTAAGCTCTCTCCGCGAATTATTAAATCAATGCCGAAGTAATGTCCTTCTGTTTTTTATTTCTTAAGGCGATAAAATTTTAGATTTCTTCCTTATCCAAATACACCAAAACTGATAAACTCATGCTAACTATACTGTCGACAGGCATTGTTCTTTCTTTTCATGAAAGCAGAAGAAATTTGTAAGTGCTATTTAAAGGAAGATGTAAAGTCTCTCGCTTTACTCAAAAATTCTTCAGCTTTTTCCAAGACTAATTTAGCTCCTGGTTTAGAAAAACGAGTTCTATAATCATCGTTTTCTCTTAACATCGTAGCATTATTAAAAATTTTCTGCAAATTGGGGATTGAAGAGTTTGGGATGATTGGGGGGATGATTGGAGGCCTAAATAATTTATCTATTATCAATAAGTTAAATCATAATTCCACCCCTAAAATCGTCTTAAATGAAAATGGGGGCAAAAAGAGCATTGTAAGGAATTAGTGGTTTAAATTATTTCATGGTATCGGTAATTTTTATAAATAATACAAGTTATTTAGCATGAATTATTAAAGTAGAATATTTCTTGCATGTGATGGATGTCTTGAATATAATGGGCAAAATAACTCAGGTGAAAAAATAAACTGAATTGATGGGTTGAAATGGAAAAAGAGTTTAAAGAAATAGAGGATAAGTTCAGAAATCTGAGGCTGAAATATAGACAGAGAAGGATTTCTGACAGGGAATTCAAAGACAGGCTAAAAAAGCTGCGGCTTACAGATAATTCGGGAAAATGCTGGACAATAGGTGCGAGAACGGGGAAATGGTATTGTTTTGATGGTAAAAATTGGGTTGAGTCCAATCCTCACTCACTTAATCAGAAGAAGATGATTTGTATTTATTGTGGATTTGAGAATGACCTTGAAGCAGAGGAATGTGAATATTGCGGTGGGAAATTCAGAAATAAGGAGAATTCTTATACTGATAGCATGGAAATGCCTGGTGAACACAAAAGCCAAAGTTTAGGCACTGCTAAAGAAGATACCGTACAAACAAAAAAGGAAGAATCGGAAGAATCGGATAATGATGACAGCGTACAAATAATACCGGAACAATCGGATGGAAAAACCGGGATTGCCTTTAAAGATGAAGGACATTCTTACTACCTATTTACTTCTATTAATCCCATATCCTTTCTCCTGTTTTTGGGTCTGACAGGGCTTTTCTTTGGGGTTATTCTCGGGGCTTTTGTAGGTGCAGCCGATTATTTTTCCGGGATAGCAAGTATTTTCCCGTTCTTTCTCAGGGAGCTGCAGGGGAAGCTGATCGCAACAATTATGTGCGGCCTTTTCGGTGGAGTATACGGTTTCATAATACTCGGAATAGTTGGATTTGTAGGAGCCTTATTTTTTAATTTGATTCTCTCATTTTTTGGAGGGATAAGGATAAGGCTTAATAAAATATTCTGAAAAAAGAAACAAATAACAATTCGGGGTTGGACAGCAATAGTGTCCCATCAAGCTTAAATTATAAATATTTATGTTAAAATAATTGAAGTTACAACGCCAAAAATCAGAATTCGCTTTCAAATCGATTACATTGATTAATCTCTCTAACGTACTGATATTATTGATGTTAGACTGAATCCAAAAATGATCGTTGGGACAGCACTGGTTGGACAGACTTAAATCATTAATCATGCATGTGCTGAATAATCATGCGCTGAATCGTGATCGACTAAATACTCGAATTACGCATTGAATAGAGGCAGCCGCAGTAGTTTTGGCGGTAAAGTCTGTGCTGTTTACTCAGTTCAACACTCTTGCGAAAGCCGTCCTTTTTCTTGAAGTTTGACTCCAAAAAGTGAATCTTGTACCTGGAGGCGAACATCCTGCCTATTCTGTTCAGTACATCTGCCTTTTTCCAGGGACTCAGGCTCATGACTGTGGTGAAGCTGTTAAAGCCCAGTTCTGCAGCTTTACGTGCCGTCCTTTCCAGTCGTATTGCATAGCAGATATCACACCTTCTTCCTTTCTCAGGTTCTTGCTTGTATTTTTCGGTTATTTTGAACCACCTATTGTCGTCATATTCTTCTTCGATGAAGTCAAAGTCGATGATTCGAGCCACTTTTTTTGTTTCTTGAAGTCTCAGCTTATACTCTTTTTGCGGATGTATGTTAGGATTGTAGAAGTACCCGCTTATGTCAAAGTCGTTTTTAAGAATGTCCATGACATAAAGAGCGTCAGGAGCACAACAGATGTGGACTAACATTCTCTGCTTCATTGCACTAACCTGAATTATTCATAAAAATTGCTGATACCATGTAACAAATATGGCCAATTTGGATCCTTCTTCATAGAAGTCTCAGAACTAGTTTATCCTATCTTATTTATATAATATAATCTAAATCTATTATCGGCATTCTTTACCTTACAGGCGAGCCGATCTTACCGCATCTGCTTCGTTACAGCCCATTCGTGGTGAAGGACCACAACTTCATGCGCTGTGCCTTGCATTTGCAGCAACCTCGACTTGTGAATAATCCAGGTTAAATATCTCTTTGATAAAGGTACCAGGTACCATTTTAACGACTGCTTACTGCCTACTTTTTATTCCAACTCTTTAATATGTCTGCCTATACCATTTATACGTTTGTTCGTCCTGTCTATCCTGGAATAGAATATAACAAGTTCCTTATGTTCGATTCTTGATTTATCTGCCAGCTCCCCCAGTTTTATAAAAAGGGGTTCGCCTTTCTTATCCAGAGTCCTGATTTTCTCATAAACCTTTACCTTGCTTTTTTCCCATTCCTTGATTTCTTTCTGGAATTCTTGAGTCTGCTGTTTTTTCTCTTCTTCGGTGGTTTTTATTTTTTCGTCATACTTATCGATTTTTTCTTGATGTTTCTGGCTCTCTTTCTCTAGCGTTAATTTTTGTCCAACGAGTATTATAATTTTCTGGTCTTTTGTTTCCTTTATCGTTTCTAAATTTTTTATCTTTTTTTTGATTTCCTTTTTTTCTGTTTTTTTCTCATTTTCCGCAAGATTGCCGTTTTCTTCTTGTCCCATAGCCTCTGTTTTTAAAGAACTTATTTCTTTTGCTGTTGCTTCCAGGCCGTTCTGCATCTGAGCGATTACTGTTTCTATCTGCTTTTCTTTATCTTTACTTTCGCGGAGGCTTTCGCAGTGAGGCTTTTTTCTGAAATTTTGATTGGTGATTTGTGTTTCGCACTCCTGGACATTTGCCTTAAGGCTTGAATTAAGCTTGTCTATATTGGATTCGATACCTTTTAATTCTTTATCGAGATTATTTTGATTTTCTTCCAGTTTCCTAAGCTCATTGTTGACGTTCTCGTTTTCTTCCGGTTCTATGCCTTCTTGCCAGGCTTTTTGTCCTAATCCTTTGAGGACATCCTTCTTTTTTTGCTTCTGCCTTTTGAGTCTTGCCTGAAGTCTGAGTTTAATTATCTTTTTCTTAGCTCCGAAAAAGAATGAGTCCACCCTCTTTCTTAAGTCCTTATCCCGCAGGAAAATGAAAGTCACTAAAAGCAGGATGATGCAGAGAAGAAGCCAGAAAGTCCAGTAAGGAATTCCCTCACGAGAACCTGGTGGGGGATTTTGTGCTGAGAAAATCTCTTCGAAAAATACTCTCATCCTTTTCTCAAAATTATTCCAATATTTTTTATGTTTATACTTGCTTTGTCAAGCTCCGCCTGTGTTAAAAAGGTACCAGGTACCATTTGTTGACTGCCTACTGGTACTTCACCTTTAACTTTTTTCTCTCCAGTCTCTCATATTTTTTCTTCAGCTTCACATCATCCTGATTTTTTTGTTCGATTGACCAGCGGATAAGATAGAGCATGGCTGGAAGATTTTCGCTGAAAATCGGATAAATGTCATTTTCAGCATTAAAAAAACCCCCTTGCATATGGTCAACCGGTGGAAGTTCTACAGTGAAGGAAGGAATGCCGTAGACTCCAAAAGCCCAGTCTGTTGTGTCCCCGTTTGTTAGATATAATGATGAGCCTGCGGGGCCGTATTCATAAATACTGCCGTTTACAGATTGAATAAGAGAAGCCATTTCCCCAGCCATAGTGCTGAGAAGGGCCTCTTTCTCTGATGGCTGATTCGTATATCCCCATGGGTACATGATTAGCCTGGAAAAACTATGGTAACTGATCAATGACTTGAATTCCTTTTGTGCAAAAAGGTCGCGAATTGCCTGGGTTTCAGGCTCAGAAAAAGGCGCAGGTCCTCGGTATTCTTCCGAAGAAGTATTAAGACTCGAACCATTATTGTCTAGGCCCCATTTATACCCATAGTTTCGATTGGGGTCAACGCCGTAAGTTCCGTCTTCGTTTAAGCGCCTGTTCTTCCTCCAGTACCGGTAAAAGTGAATGGAATATTCAAGACCGTCCGGATTGACTAAAGGAATGATCCATATTTCGCTCCGATCAACTAGATTTTTAATCTCAGGGCTTGTCTCGTAATTTTCAACAAGATATTTTCCGAGCAAAAAAGGAACTTCCACAGAGATCCATTCCCTTGCGTGGTGGCAGCCGAGAAAAATGACTTCTGCTTCATCCTCGTCGATCTGCACATTGTCGCTTATTTTAAGGGCGTATATATTCCTGTTCTCAAGGCTGTCGCCAATATCAAAGACTTTGGCGAGATAAGGATAAGATACTTCCATGGATGTAAGTTTCTGTTCGATCTCAGGGTATGAGTGGTACTCTCCATTGATGCTGCTTTGGGCCGCGGCATCCTGTATGTTTGATGATGAGAGGTCTGAGCCTTCTAATTTGTAAGGGATATTTTCAATTTGAAGTTTAACTAGCTCTTCAAACCCGGCAAGAATATAGATCCTTCCTTCCCATTCCATCAGAAGGTCCAGACCCATATTCCTGATCCTCGCAATAATTTCCGGAGTCTTTTCGATGCTTACAATTTCAGCGGTGTTGTAATAATCCTCAGAGCGCAGTGGAGCAAGCAGGAAGAAGAACACTGCGAGAAGAATAAGAGCTCTCTTAATGCAAATTACCAGTTCTGCCTTTGCCTGAGGTTGATTTATACGTTTTGAAAAGGTCATAGGTACAATCCTAAAGTAATTGAGAATTTCTGACCCAGAAGGTTATCTCCTGAGCCTTTCTCCTTTCCGACCATTCCGGCAGCATCTAAAAAGAATTTTCCGTACTTTGCTCCCATCCCAAATGTAAAATAGAAATACCGGGAATTGGGGTTTTTCATCGGTTGGGGGTCATAAGCAGCGCCTATCCTGAAAGGAACTTCAATGTTTCTGTTAAAAAATTTGTGGAAAGTTATATACTCGATTCCGGCACCTATCTTAAGAATGTTCTTAAAATCTCTCTTGAGATCTTCTTCGAAATAATTGACTTTATATTCGGACCAGTTGAAAAATGCACAGTCTGAAGCAATCCTGATGCGTTCGGATGGCTTATAGTTTATCCCAACACCGACCATGAGAGGCTGTCTGAAACTGCATTTGCTGGAAGCTTCGATTTTTATATCGGTGTCTCCCTGCGGCGAATTATACTCGAGGAGGCTCTGGCTGTCGGCTTTTTTGCTGTAAGGAGTCCTGAACACGGCAGCCGCAGTAAAGCTGTCCGATACATCCACAACGAGCCCTCCGTTAAAGTAGAAGCTGCTAAAGTCATGGGATATACTGTCTGTAATGGTTATGTTCGATTGTGTCCAGTTTTCTTCGATATTTTTTTCAAAAAAACCCGAGACAAAGTTTACTCCGATCCCAAGAGAAACTTTACGGAAAATTTTATGTGATGCAGAAATGTTTATGTTTTTAAGTTCTCCTCCCTGATTAAAATCAAGAGATTCGTAGGGGCTGCCAAGGTAGCTGTATTCTAATTTTACGTGCGGGCGGTCATAATTTTCGATAAGCGCCGTGCAGAAAGCAAATGTCCAGCCCCTGAAACGTAATGAAACTCCTGCGAAGTCTGCCGCATAAAGGCCGAGTGAGCTGTTTCCTTCTGTGGAAATTACTCCGGTATTAATGATGGAATATTTTGAAAGAGAAGCCCTGGTTGTGGACAGGCTTAGGGCAAATGAGATTCTTGGCAGCCTGTCAAGAAGTGCTGGGTTTGTAAGCGCACATGAACAGTCCTGGACAAAAGCAAACTGTGTGCCTCCCATGGAAAGCGATTGTGCTGATGTGCTCCAGAGTAGGTTCCATGTACGGACAGGTGCTTCATCTTCATATTGCCCGAGTGTCAATTGAGGCCATGCAGCAGCCGGAGATAGTATGATAATGCATAAAAGCAAGACAAAGATTGAATAAACCTCTGAGGATTTCATCGCTTTTTCGATTTTACATTTCCTTATCTATATTTGCAAATTGAAAAGAGGTATGTTATAGAGTATGGATTCTAGGAGAAAACATGAATAAAAAAAGTGAGCGGCAGATTAAAATTGTAGGGATAGGATACTATGTTCCGGAGAAAATCCTTACGAATTTTGACCTGGAGAAAATGGTTGACACCACGGACGAGTGGATTGTTACACGGACAGGTATCAGGGAAAGAAGAATCTTGTCCAAGGACCAGGCTACTTCTGATATGGGAATTGAAGCGGCTCGGAATGCTCTTAAGGATGCAGGAGTCGGGATAGAAGATATTGATCTCATTATTTTTGCAACTGTCACTCCGGATACGCCTTTCCCTTCTACGGCTTGCTGGGTGCAGAAAGCGCTCGGGGCCGACAAGATTCCGGCTTTTGATATTTCTGCTGCCTGTTCTGGATTTCTCTATGGAATGATGATCTCGGAATCCATCATTTTAAGTGGTGCATACAAGAGGATCCTTCTTATCGGGGGAGAGGCATTAACCAAGATAACGAATTGGGAAGACAGAGGCACCTGTGTTCTTTTTGGCGATGGGGCCGCAGCAGTAGTGCTTGAGGAGAGTGATGATGAGTCAGGGATGCTTTCCTCATACTGCAGGGCTGATGGGAATCTTGGAGAACTTCTTATTCTGCCTGGGGGAGGGTCACGAATGCCAGCTTCTGCAGAGACAGTGTCCAAAGGGCTTCATTTCCTTCAGATGGCAGGGAATGAAGTCTTCAAACATGCTGTGAAGAAAATGGAAGAAGCGGCTCTGGAAGCGCTCAAAAAAGCAGGGTTGACTCTGGATGACGTAGATTATTTAGTGCCTCACCAGGCTAATATAAGAATCATCGATGCCACCGGCCGAAGGCTCAAGCTCCCTCCGGAGAAGGTGTTTAAGAACATTCACAAGTACGGAAATATGTCTGTGGCTACCATTCCAATCGGCCTGCACGAGCTTAAAGTAGCAGGTAAGTTGAAAAAGGACGACATAATTGTTATGGCTGCGTTCGGCGGGGGATTTACCTGGGCCGCAGTCGTCTACCGCTGGTAAACAAAAGGTACCAGGTACGGTTTCAATTTCAAATTGATTACAGCAATATTTTGTTTTAACACATTGATTTTAATGATGTTAGATGATAAATGTTAGGGTAGCATTGGTACCAGGTACCTTTTTTTAAACAAAAGGTACCTTTTTTCTTTTTTGATGCCGACTGCCTACTGAACCAGTCCCATCCCTATTTCAATGGCTTTTTTGTTTAGCGGGATAAGATGATGATGCCGTTCAGGCAGTGTTTCCTTCAGAGCCAGAAGTAGTGATTCGGTCTTAACGAGCTTATTCAGCTTGACCAGTGCCCCGAGCATGATCATGTTCATCACTTTAATATTATTAAGATCCTTGGTGGCTATCTCATAGGCGGGTAACGCATAGATATTGATGTCTTTCCGTGTGGGAGGCTCTTTTATATTGCTGCTTTCCCAGATAAGAATCCCGCCTTTTTTCACTCTCGATTCGAACTTTTTTAGCGAAGGCAGGTTGAGAACAACAGCTGCGTCGTATTCGCTAACAATGGGTGAGGAAATTTGTTGGTCGCTGATGTTGACCATGCAGTTTGCTGTACCGCCTCTCTTTTCGGGTCCATAAGATGGCATCCAGCTTATATGTTTTCCTTCTTTCATGGCTGCGTAGGCCAGCAGTTCACCCATGGAAAGCACACCCTGGCCGCCGAAGCCGGCAAAGATCATTTCCTGTAACATCTAATAACCTCCTGTTTTAACGCGGATTTACACTGATTTTTGTCATTTTATTTTTTTGGCGGCTCTTTAAAAACACCCAGCGGATAATAAGGAAAAACGCGTTCCTTTAACCAATTTAGTGATTCCTCCGGAGTACATTTCCATCCGGAAGGGCAGTTGGAAGCCACTTCTACAAATGTTGTTCCAAGGCCTTGTATTTGATATTCGAAGGATCTCCTGATTGCTCGTTTGGCTTTTCTGGAATTTGCCGGAGTATTACAGCTCACTCTTTCAACGTAGGCAACGCGCTCGAACTGAGAGACAATCTCTGACATTTTTATAGGGGGTCCGGCCTTTTCCGGGTCCCTTCCGTAGGGTGATGTTGTGGTTTTCTGGCCCTCAAGTGTGGTCGGGGCCATCTGACCGCCTGTCATGCCGTAGATACCGTTGTTTATAAAGATGAAAGAAAAGTTTTCACCTCTGTTACACGCATGGATTGTTTCGGCTGTGCCGATGGCTGCAAGGTCGCCGTCACCCTGGTAGGAGAAAACGATTCTGTCAGGTAGCATCCTTTTGATAGCGGTTGCTATTGCAGCAGCACGGCCGTGTGCAGCTTCCTGCATATCAACATCCATGTAGTCATAGGCAAATACAGAGCATCCTACCGGGCAGATACCGACTGTCTTCTCCTGAATGCCCATCTCGTCAATCACTTCCATAAGCAGTTTGTGAATGGTTGAATGGAAACATCCCGGACAATAATGCATGCGTGTATCGAGCAGGGTTTTCGGTCTTTTATATATGAGTTTGTATCCTTCTTTCATAGCTGTTCTCCTATTCCTGGTTTTTTATATGTTCCTTGATGGCATTAAAGATCTCGGCAGGGGTTGGTATGATTCCTCCCATTCGCCCGTAGAAGTAAACCGGTTTTTTACCTGAGACCGCGAGCCTTACGTCTTCAACCATCTGGCCTGCATTCATTTCGACCGAGATAAAGAATTTGACGCAGTCTCTGGATGCGATTTCTGCGATCTGATTCATGGGAAACGGCCACAGGCTTATAGGTCTGAAGAGTCCAATCTTTATTCCTTCTTCTCTGCCAAGGTCTACAACTTTTTTTGATATACGGGATGTTAAGCCGAAGGCTGCAATAACGATTTCAGCATCATCTGTTTGATATTCTTCGAAGCGTACTTCATTTTTGACTATTTTTTTGTATTTTTCCTGAAGAATAAGATTCTTTTTTTCCATTTCCTCAGACTGGATGTAAAGGGATGTTAGAATATTTCTTTCCCTGTCCGGAGGTTTTCCTGTTGTGGCCCATGGTTTGTTCGGCTTGTAGGGGACGGGTTCGGGCAGGACTACTTTTTCCATCATCTGGCCGATGGCTCCATCGCTTAAGATCAGTGCGGGGCAGCGGTATTTGTCCGCCAGTTCAAAACCAAGAAACGTATGATCTACCATCTCCTGCACGGAATTCGGGCCGAGTACGATCATGTGGTAATCTCCATGGCCTCCGCCCTTGACAGCTTGAAAGTAGTCTCCCTGGCTGGGCTGAATGGTCCCAAGCCCGGGCCCTCCCCGAACTACATTGACAAGAAGACAGGGAATCTCTGCACAGGCAATATAGGAAACGCCCTCCTGCATTAAAGAGAATCCGGGTGAGGATGTTGTGGTCATTACGCGTGCGCCTGCACCTGCTCCTCCGTAGATCATGTTGATGGCTGAGACTTCGCTTTCAGCCTGCAGAAGAGTGTAGGTGTGCTTTGGCTCTTCTTTGGCCAGGTATTCTATTACCTCTGACTGAGGCGTTATTGGATATCCAAAATAAGCCTGGAGTCCGGCGCGGATTGCCGCCTCAGCCAAGGCTTCATTACCTTTCATAAATTTTATTTCACCCAACTTTTCCTCCATAATTTAAGCTTTCTTTTTATACACTGTTATTGCTGCATCCGGGCAGATCACAGCACAGTTCATGCAGGCAATGCATTTATCTTCGTCTGCAAGATAGGCATAGTGCAGGCCGTAGCTGTTTGTGTCAGAAGTGTTAAGCGCCAGGCATTCTGTTGGACAGTGAATTACACATAAATTGCATCCCTTACACCCTTCAACAGAAATTTCGACATATCCTTTTGATGGCATTTCTACCTCCGTTTTAATGTCCTAAATTGTCTGTTTGGTCTAGATGGTATTGGCAGACCGTACCGATGAGATTGTATTTATACTTTAGCTTAAATCTAGAATATTAAGAATGTCAAGGATTGAATTAAAAAAAAGGTCCCAAAAAAAAGGTACCTGGTACCTTTTCAAATTAAAGAGACGTTTTATCAAAAAGGTACCAGGTACCTTTTTTGCACACTGCTTGCTGGTTATTGACCGCCTACTGTAAACTGCACACTGTTTAGGAACTGCTTGACAGGCTGGAATTTGAATCATAAACTGAAATTCCGTAAAGCGAAAAAGCTTTTACATCGAGTTGTCATATGAAAACTGTAAGCATGGCTGAGGTAAGAGACAGAATCAAAGACATCGTTCAAGAAGCGAATTTCAATCTCCAGGATGATGTCCTCAAAGTCATCAAAGAGATGAGCGTCATAGAGGAGTCTCCAGTAGGAAAAGAAATCTTCAAACAAATACTTGAAAATGCAGAAATCGCCAGAGAAGAAAAACTAGGACTCTGTCAGGATACAGGACTTGCGGTCTTTTTTGTTGAATTGGGCGAAGATGTCAGGCTGTCAAAAGATGATGGATTAGGAAGCCTACGTGAAGCTATCACAGAGGGTGTTAGAATCGGGTATAAGGAAGGTTTCCTCAGAAAATCCGTTGTCGAAGACCCCATCAGGCGTAAAAACACTGGGGATAATACTCCTGCATTCATACACTGGGATGTTGTTCCGGGAGATGTGTTCAAAGTCACTTTTATCGCCAAGGGAGGAGGTGCTGAAAACATGAGTGCTATCCGCATGTTGACTCCTGCCGTAGGCCTGGAAGGAATCGAAGATTTTGTGGTCGAGACTGTAGAAAAAGCCGGGCCAAACCCTTGTCCTCCGACCGTTGTTGGCGTAGGAGTTGGTGGCAACTTCGAATACTCTGCATTCCTGGCTAAAAAAGCACTCCTCAGAAGGCCGCTTGGCTCTCATAATACTGACCCCTTTTATGCTGACATGGAAAGAAGGCTGCTTGAAAGGATAAACAGACTAGGGATCGGACCCCAGGGGCTGGGAGGAAGGTGCACATCTCTGGCAGTCCATGTAGAGTCATTTCCATGCCATATTGCTTCTATGCCTGTTGCAGTGAATATCGAATGTCATTCCCACAGAGTACTCTCATTTGAATTATAAAAAAAGGTACCAGGTACCTTTTTCTCTTTTTCTGTACCAACTGAAATATAAGTGAGAATATTTTTTAGGCCGTTCGTCTATTGAATGAGGAAGAAAATACCCGGAAAAGGAGGGAGAACATGAATGATTTTTATAATTTTACAAATTTGGGATGCTGGCAGCAAGCAAAAGAACTTGCAGTGGAAATATATAGAGTTTCAACAGACGGCAATTTAAAAGATGACATTGCAATGAGAAATCAGTTAAGAGAATCAGCAATTTCCGTTGTTTCAAATATAGCAGAAGGCAAGGAAAGGGGGATAGATTCTGAATTTATAAAGTTCCTTGAAATGGCAAAGACTTCTGCAGCGGGACTCAGAACAAGACTGATAATATCCCGTGACCTCGGATATTTAGCTGAAGGAGATTTTCTTGACCTAGAGGACAGGTTGATCAGGATTTTGGCCATGATAGGTGGTTTAATAAGATCCATTAAAAGAAAAGCTGATGCCAAGGCCGATGCAAAAGCCAATATCAAGGATGATGCTAAAACTAATGCCAAGGAGACCCAAGGAACTCAAGATACTTCCCAATAAAAATTGGTACCTGGTACTTTTCTTTCAGATATGCCATTTTTCCAAAAAAGGTACCAGGTACCATTTGCTATCATTTTAATGCCAAGAAAACCTAGATGTTTTAATGACGGACTAATTTATCATGTTCTAAATAGAGGTAACAATAAGAGAAAGATATTCTATAGATATAATGATTTTCAGTTTTTTTTAAATCTGACAAGAAAATCAAAAAAGGATTTTGGTATCAATATTTTTGCTTACTGTTTGATGCCCAACCATTTCCATATAGTGTTATCTCCTGATAAAGGTGTGCTTTTAAGTAAATGGATGCACTGCCTAATGAGGAGCCATTTCATTCAGTATAAACGGGTTCATGAAACGACTGGCCACCTTTGGCAGGGAAGATTCAAGAGTTTTGTAATTCAAGAAGATAATCATTTATTAGTTATCTTGCGATACGTTGAGAGAAATCCAGTTAGGGCCAACCTTGTTGTTTCAGCAAAGAATTGGTCATGGTCAAGCCATCAAGAAAGAATTGGCAAAGTCCATAATCCTTTTCTTGATAATATTCCCATTGAGTTACCTCCGAACTGGTCTGAATATGTAGATCAACCTCTTACTGATAGGGAGTTAGAAGTAATTCGCCGGGGAATAAATCGGCACTCTCCATTTGGAAATTCAGAATGGAAGAAGACGATGTCGAGAAAAGTACCAGGTACCAATTAAAAAAGGTACCAGGTACCATTTTTAGGAAGTTACGCTGAAAAGATTTTTTAGTAGAAGGGCGTCCTTGTCCTGCTCCGGGCTCTCACATATGACCGAACCCTCAACATCCAGATCCTTCAGCACCTGCACCCATTCATCATAGCGAAAATCAGACTCCTGCAGGTTTATGTGCTTTATTTCTCCTTTATCACTGTATATTGCCCCAGACACATGGATATGCATATTCTTCAGTGCTTCCTTACCAAGCTTCTTTTCTATCTTTTTTAAAATCCTGTGAAATTCTAAATAAGTGTTTGCTTTTCCACTTCTCGTATGGATATGCGAAAAATCAACACATGGTAGAATTCCGTCTATCTCCCGGCACAGAAAAAGGATTTCCTCAAGGGAGCCAAACTGTGACTTTTTACCCATGGTCTCAGGTCTCAGCACAACCCGATTCATGTCCCGCCTCAGGATTGAAATAACTTCCTTGATTTCCTTTCTGACACGCTCGTATGCTTCTTCAGCGCTTCCCTTTCCATAATATCCCGGATGAAACACGACATTTTTAGCACCGCACATCTCTGCCAGCCTTGCCGACTGCATGATCCTCTCCTGGCTCGCAATTCGCTTTCCTTCCTCCGGTGAATTCAGGTTTATATAGTACGGCGCATGTACACTCAGGCTCACTCCGTATTTTTGGCTCGCTTTCTTAATTTGTCCTGCCGTATCGCTCCCCATTTTCAACCCCCTGACAAATTCTATCTCGAGGCAGTCAAGTCCCAGTTTATGGATTTGCTGGATTCCAAACAGGGTTGATGTCCCTAAATTGAGCGTAGATTGAGGTACGCCTGCGGTCCCGAAGAGAAGCCTACCCCTAGAAAGTGCAGACAACACTCCCTCCACTAAGCTCTGTTCGAGAAGCTGTAGCCATCAATTTACCCCTAAGCCTTCCTATAGAAGCTGCAGTCATTCACTTAATCCCTCTTGAAAAAAGGAACTATCCACCCCCTAACTAGAAAGTGCAGCCACCCGTGCTTTCCCCAAGCTCCCTTCTAGGAACTGCAGCCGTCAGCCATTTCACTATAGAATCTACAGCCAGTTCTCGTTCCACTCTAATTTCTCCCCAATAAAACGTAGCCCTCAGCCCCTGACTTAAGCCCTCCTATAAAAGCCTAAGCCATCCACTTCTTTCTCTTAAAAAGGGAGCCATCTGCTTTCCCCAAAAAACCGCAGACAGCAGCTTCCCCCCTAGAAGCTACACTTATCAACCTTTCCCTTGGAGTTAAGAAATTCGCTTACGATGCGCAAAGCACAAAAGTCACCGCACATGGAACAGGCATCTGATTTTGATTTTCTTTTTTTCCTTATATCTTTAAACTTGTGTGGGTCAAGCACAATCTCCAACTGAGCATCCCAATCGAGCTTTTTCCTTGCTTCTGAAAGCTTCAAATCTTTCTCCCTTGCGCCTTTTACACCCTTCACGATGTCGGCAGCATGGGCAGCTATCCTCGAGGCAATGAGCCCTTCCCTAACATCATCAACCGACGGAAGCCCTAAATGTTCTGATGGAGTCACATAACAGAGAAAATCCGCCCCTTCCGAAGCAGCAATTGCGCCACCCACAGCCGAGACGATATGGTCATACCCAGGTGCAATATCTGTCACAAGCGGTCCCAGAACATAGAATGGAGCTTCCTGACACACACGTTTCTGAATTTTAATGTTCATTGCAATCTCATCAAGCGGTATATGACCTGGCCCTTCCACCATGACTTGTACATTCTGTTCCCTGGCGCGCTTCACGAGTTCGCCCAGGGTTAGCAGCTCCTCAATTTGAGGGCGGTCAGTGGAGTCCGCAATAGCTCCTGGCCTCAGCGCGTCCCCAAGACTCAGAGTCACGTCATATTTGCGGGCGATTTCGAGCAGACGGTCGAATTCTGCGTATAAAGGATTTTCCTTCTGATTATGAAGCATCCATGCAAGGTGGAAAGCCCCACCCCGCGATACGATATCCGCCACACGTCCCTGATTCTTCAGCCTGTCGATTGCTTTTAATGTGAGGCCTGCGTGGACGGTAATGAAGTCTACTCCCTCTTTGGCCTGATCCTCTATCACTCTAAAGATGTCATCCTCTTTTATATCCACGATGGAGCCGCGCTGTTCGATGGCTTTGATGGCGGCTTCATAGATAGGTACTGTTCCCAGAGGAATGCGTGCTTTATCGAGTATTGAGTTGCGGATCTTTTTTATGTCGCCGCCTGTACTCAAGTCCATGATAGTATCTGCCTCGTATTTCACTGCAATTTCGGCTTTTTTGACTTCGTCTTCAAGCGCTGGAAAGTCCATTGAGGTTCCTATGTTAACATTGACTTTTGTCCTGAGTTTTTTACCGATGCCAACGTGATGGATAGGGGAGTGGTTAGGATTTGAAGGGATGACAACTTTGCCTTCTGCTACCAACTCGAGCACTTCTCCGGCAGGGAGGCATTCTTCTTCAGCCACCTTCTTCATGATTGCGGTGATGTTGCCTTTTCTTGCTTCTTCGATCTGAGTCATTTTTCTCTCTTTTTGGGAAATATAGTTTACATCCATTCCCGTAATAATACAACTTCCAAAAAAGGTACCAGGTACCTTTTTTTTCACTTTACCACCAGTGATTTTACCATATCAACAGCAGAAACCCCATCCTTGGCATACCCACTAGCACCGATGTCCTTTGCGTACTTTTTTGTTACTACAGCTCCGCCTACAATGACCTTGGCGCTCGATCCAACCTTCTGTAAAGTATCGATGACATTGGGCATTTCCTGCATCGTCGTCGTCATTAGTGCCGATAATCCCACAACATCGGCGTTAGTTTCCTGAGCCTTTTCGGCGATTCGTTCCGCTGGCACATCCTTCCCCAAATCGATTACATGAAACCCATGATTCTTGAGGAATAAGCCTACAATATTCTTACCGATATCATGCACATCTCCCTTGACTGTGCAGATTAATACCGTCCCCTGAGCCGTCGTTTCAGAACTGCCAAAATGGGGCTCCAGTGTCTGGAAGGCCTGCTGCATCGTCTCTGCAGCACGAATCATCTGAGGGAGATAGATCTCCTTCCGTTCATACTTCCTGCCTATCTCTTGTATGGCCGGAATAAGCATCTGTTTGTTGATTTCCAAGGCTGATTTTCCAGACGCCAGGATCTTCTCAACCAAAGGACCAATTTCATCTCGATTACCCAAGATAAAGGCCTGCATTATCCCCCAATCTTCCTCTATTGGGAACCGGCCTAACCTAACTCGATCCTGATCAAGAGTACTACCCTCATCCCGATTACTCTCTCGCTCCGACCTATCCAGACCCTGCTCCCGCTCCTGCTCACGCTCAATAGCCAAATCATCTCTCCCTCTCTCTCCCTCCATCTTTCTTACTCGTTTCTTCTTGATATAACTCTCGATAAATTCTCTGGAATCCTTGTCCCTCACTGTCAATACTGATGAAGCCCGTACCGTCTCCATCATTCGAGCATCACCCGGATTCATGATAGCAGCATCCAAACCAACTGCCATAGCCATACTAAGAAATGTTGAATTGATAAGGCTTCGTTCTGGAAGACCATAGGATATATTGGAAATCCCAAGAACAGTCGGTAGGCCCAGTTCTTCCTTAACTATCCGTACCGCCCTTAGTGTCTCTTCGGCCCGTTTCTGCTGTGCCGAGACAGTAAGCGTTAAACAATCACAGATAAGATTCTGCCGGGCAATCCCAGCCTCTTGGGCGGTCTTGATAATCTCTTTTAATACAGCCAGCCTCCCCTCCGCTGTCTTGGGAATACCATCCTTCCCAACAGCAAGGCAAAGCAGGCCAGCCCCAAAACGCTTGGCCAACGGGATCATGTCTTTCAGGCTTCTCTCATCACCATTAACAGAATTGATTAGAACTTTTCCTGAACTTTCCCGGAGAGCTGCCTCCACGGCTTGAGAATTCATACTGTCAATGGAAAGTGGAATCTTTACAACGTTCTCGATACCGCGTACGACCTTCATCATCATTCCGGATTCATTGATACTCGGTATCCCTACATTCACATCCAGAACACACGCCCCTTCCACTGCCTGCTTCTGTGCCTCTTTTTGGATATAAGAAATTTTCCCTCCTCGTATCTCTGCTGCCAGATCTTTCCTATTCGTTGGATTGATACGCTCACCAATGATACAAAAAGGCAAACTCGATCCAATTTCTACGGTATGCACGCGGCTCGAAAGTCGGAGCACAGGATTTACTCTCCGTGATAACGGTTTTTTTCCTTTCAAGCGCTTCCGAAGTTCCTCCGTATATTCAGGTGTGCTGCCACAACACGAACCAACAATATTGGCGCCGATTTGTACAAACTTTTCTCCAAAATCAGCCATCTCTGTAGGAGTAACTTGATATGCGGCCTTTTGTTTTTCAAGCTTAGGAATACCGGCGTTAGGCTCGACAAAAAGTGGACAGTCTGTAACTAATGCATATCTTCCAATAACTTCTAACATTGGTTCTGGCCCTGTGGAACAATTCACCCCGAGTGCATCCACTCCAAGTGAAACAAGAACATTCGCTGCACTAATGGGATCCGTCCCCGTAAAACTGAGGAAGCTCTCATCAAATGTCATCGATGCCATAATAGGGAGATCAGCAGTGTCTTTTAGTGCGAGCACTGCTATCTTGATCTCTTTCAGATCAGAAAACGTTTCCAATAAGAAAAGATCTACCCCGCCTTCAGCAAGGGCAGTGGCCTGCTCTCGAAAGGTTTCATATGTCTCATCGAACGTTAGTTTTCCTAATGGCTCTATAAGTTTTCCTGTAGGACCGATGCATCCGGCTATCCAAACATGATCACCAACAACCTTCTTGGCAGATTTTGCCGCTTGAAAATTAATCTCTCTGACTTTATCACCTAAACCGTATTCTTGAAGTTTGACACGGCTGGCACCAAACGTATTAGTCGAAACAATGTCAGCGCCTGATTCGGCATAGGCAGAATACATTCTGCTCACCAAATCAGGTTTTTCGATGTTGACTAAATCAATACAGCTCCCTGGTCGCAGATGTGGTTGAAGCATTGTCCCATAGCCGCCATCCAGGATGAGGATCTCCCCTTCAATACGCTGTCGAAATGATCTTTTATCCATCTACCTGCCTTAAGATTTATTCACGTAATTACTATATCATTACCATATAATCACTACGTATTCGCCACGTAATTACAACATAATCACATGGTCCTAATATATCTCATTACCTCTTAATCTGTAATTACTCTCTTTCCATCAAACCGGATTCTTCCAAAATCCGAGGTGTAATACTCTCCCACAATAAAGGCATGAGATGAATCCCTTTTACCCCCTCAATCTTTCTTAGTTCCTGAATGATTTGAACGGCGATTCGCACACCTTCTTCTTTCGGTTCTTCGGCCCTTTCCATTCGTCTGATATAATCCTCGTGGATTCGCATCCCGGGTACATCTGCTTTCATATAAAGAAGAGCTTGGACTGATTTGACCGGCATGACACCGGCCAGTATTGTCGTTTGTTCGTGCAGGCCAAGTTCCCTGATACCGTGCATCCATTCATTAAAACGGTCGAGATCAAAAACGGGTTGTGTCTGGATGAACTGAGCACCGGCTCGGATCTTCTTGGCCAGGCGCAGCACCCTAAAATCCAAAGGATCTGCAAAAGGATTAGCTCCTCCTCCGATGAAGAAATCAGGGGCTGTCTTCATCTTTTCGCCGGAGAGAAAAAACCCATCACTCATCATCCTTGCAGTGGCGATAAGCTGCACGGAATCGAGATCAAAAACTGGTTTTGCCTCTGGATGATTCCCAAACGTTTGATAATCCCCTGTGAGACACAGTACATTTTCGATACCCAGAGCTGCAGCTCCCAGCAGGTCGCTCTGAATGGCTATTCGGTTGCGATCCCGACACGTTATCTGAATAATAGGCTCGAGCCCTTCTTCCAGAACAATCTTGGCAGAAGCGATGCTGGAAAGTCTCACAATGGCAGTTTGATTATCTGTTATATTGACAGCGGATATCCCCTTACGAAAATGAGCCGTTTTCTTACGAATGACGCTGCCATTACAGCTTTTGGGCGGTCCCAATTCGGCTGTCACAACAAATCGTCCTGATTCGATTTTCTCTCTTAGTTTCAATCTCGATCTCTCTTCCGCAGAAAAATTACCGGAGGCTCTATCCTTTTTCTAAATACATTAAGCCAGGCTGACGTTTTTTCTAAATTCCAATTGTGAATACTTTCGGTCCTCTTCAACAGAGAAATTCTATTTAACAACTTGGCGCGGCGATAGATCAAATACCAGATGCATTTGCGTTCAGGATATACCTCACAAGTACCATTCTCACCCGTACCTCCACAAGGACCATTCCGTGATCGTTTAGGACACCTCTGAGAACAGATAAAAGCCGTATGGCTCAGGATACACTCCCCACAGTGCTGGCAGCGGAACAGAGGAACCTTGATGCAATCTTCCCCAAAGAGCATGACACGGGAAAGAAACCTTTCCAAACGTGTTGGCTTTTCTCGTTCCAACGTTACAATTGGACTGAATAATCTATTCTTGTTCATGGAGCCTTTTACCTTGAATAATTAATCCAAAATATAACACCAGCAACACAATTACAAGTAAATTCTTTAACCTGAACTGTTTATAAAAAATGGTACCAGGTACCTTTTTCGTAATTGTACATAAAAAATAAAAATGGTACCAGGTACCTTTTTTGGTTTGTTATTTTGACAAATTAAGGTTGTAGGGTTATAAATAAAGCGGCTTAAGTTAAAGCCGGGTTGTAATCATATTTGTCACAATTGGTTACCCCGTGATCGCACAATGAATTACTCATAGGGCGCAGAACTGATTGCCTATCTGCTGCTGCAGTTGATAAACACATAGCTGATGGCCACACAATTGATTACCTCGGCAGGGAGCATAGCAATGCGAAAAAGAAGTTCCTTCATAGTAATGTGTAAGAAAAGTGCATTTTTTCCCCTTTTCATAATTTTTGCATTCCTTGTTACATGCATTACCGCTGCCGGCAGCATGGCACTTTTTACCCAGCAGATAGATCCTTTTTATACCAATCTCCTCCAAAAAGGAGTGCAGTCGTTCCTTGCTGGAAAGTACAAAGATGCTGTTAAAGAGCTGGAGCTGGCTAATTTTGGATTTCACGGCAGAGATGACCTTATGGCAAAGGGCTGCATCTACCTAGGGCTCAGCCATTATTATTTAAAGGATAACGTGAAGAGCGAGAGATATTTAAGAGATGCTAATAATTTACTGGGGGACAAAGGATTTCAAAACATCGACATAGATGACTCTGTCCGTGCCGTTCTTGAAAAACTGCTTGAGACTTTTAAAATGGCAGAGCCCCCACCACTACTGAAAGCCGAACAAAAAGCCGAACAAAAGAGACTACCTGAAAAGGAAAAACCAGAAGAAAAAGCAGGAGAAGTCGAAACCTCTCCACTAAAAGAAAAGACGAAAAAACCGACTGTAAACCCTGTCAAGGAACTTGAGAGAAAAATAAAGGCAAAGCCCAAAGATGTCTCTCTCTACTATGACCTCTATGCAATTCACATGGAAAACAACAAGCAAAAAGATGCTTTAAAGATACTCCGAAATCTCATAAAGAAAAACCCGGATGAACTCAGGGGATATCGTCTTACAGGAAAAATTCAGTACAACCTAAGAAAGTACAGGGATGCAGAAAAAAGTTTCGCCAAAGTTTTCGAGCTCTCCAGAAAATTTACCATTGCCGAAGAGATTCTGATAGAATCAAGAGCCTATCTTATTCTCTGTACAAACTTTCGAGGGGACAGAGAAAGGACATCAAAGATCATAGCAGGATCGCTTGAGCTGTTTACAAAAGATACGATAGACTCTCTTAATCTGCCTGAAAAAGATAAAACTCTGCTCCACTCTCTCATAGAGGATTATAAGAATAAGCAAAACTAAAAAATGGTACTACGTGTTAAAAAATGGGACCAGGTCCCTTTTTCGGAAAAGCAGCTAAAAAGCAGAAGAGGTACCAGGTACCGTTTTTAGGTACCTTTTTTAACGTTTATACCTTCATAAATTAAATCTGTTGAACAGATTTTGGTTTTAAAGTATTCTTATAATATGATTGGTCAGCAGAAAAAAATAGGGCAGCTTAGGGAGTATTTTAAAAAGAAAGATTCTGTGATTTTAGCCTTTGTTTTTGGTTCAATATCTAAAGGAAACCAAAGGTCATTTTCAGATTGGGATATTGCTGTCTATTTCAAACCCTATCAGTATTGTGAATTAGAAACCGATAGGAGATACCGGGAAGAACACGAAATATGGGGAGATTTAGAGAATATCCTGGAATCAAATAAGGTTGATTTTTTAGTATTAAATCGTGCCAGTCCATCTTTGCTATTTTCAGTTCTTAATTCAGGTATTAATATATGCATGAAAGACAGAAAACTCTATATTAACCTTTTGATTAAAACCCATTATGAAGCTGTAGATTGGTGGAATTTTACAAAGGAATTCTATGAAATTGCCGAAAGAGCTAAATCTATTTCTGAAGAGGACAAATCAGTCTTAAGAATTCATATTAGATTTCTGGAAAATGAATTTGCAGATATAAAAAAATTCAAAAAATTAACCAGACAGGAATATATACAGGATAATGATAAAAGAAGGAATGTGGAAAGATGGGTAGAGAATTTAGTTATGTCAGCAATAGATATTTCAAAGATAATTCTTGCTTCTGGGAAAAAAGAAATTCCTCAGACCTACAGGGAAACTTTACTTCGTTTTGCAATAGGATTCCTGGAAGAAGATACTGCAAAAAGGTTCTCCCGGTTTGTTGAGTTGAGAAATATTTTAACTCATGAGTACATAGATATTAAATGGGATAAAATAACTAAATTTATTGAAGATGCTTTCAAGCTTTATCCTCCTTTTATTAAAAAAACAAAAGAATTTATAAAATCAGCGGATAAATAAATTCCTTATTTTTTGTTTTCATCCGCATATGCACTCTTATATCCTTTACATAAGGACAAAATAGAGTTATAATATCCTTAAAATAAGGATTAAAAAAATGATAAGTTCAGAATTAATAAAGGACATCATTAAATCAAACGAAGAATTTATACTAAATGAGATTACAGGAATTGTTCCGCGCAAAGATATAATCGAGCCGACAAAGTTTGCTTCTGACAATCTCAGAAAGGTAAATATTTTACATGGTGTAAGGCGGAGCGGAAAGACTTTTCTCCTCCATCCCTCTGCTTGAAACCCTGAAAGAAAACATTTTTTCTTCATTTTCTGCTAAATTTTCCTTGACTGCATTTGAGAAAAAATACAGAGGAAGCTTTCCTTTCTCCAAAGACTATCTTTATTCTTATTATAATAATTTTATAGAAAGTATGCTTGTCTTCGAAACAAGGTTATTTACTTCTTCTGCTTATAAAAGAAGACGTAATCCTCCAAAGGTATATTTAGTTGATACAGGTTTAACACGAAATGTAGGAACTGTTGACTACGGCAGGCTGCTGGAGAATGCTGTTTTTCTTGAATTGAAACGAAAAGGAGGAGAGATTTTCTATGCAGATCAAAATGGAGAGTGTGATTTTGTAGTGAAAGACCAGACCGGAGAGATCCATGCTATCCAGACTACTTGGGAACTGGGAGAACACAATAAGGAAAGAGAAATAAAAGGCTTAGTAAAGACATGCGAAAAGCTTACCATTAGAGACGCCGAGATAATTACATTTAATCGGGAAGCCTCATATACGAAAAATAATATAAAGGTAAATATCGTTCCTTTTTGGAAATGGCTTTTATAAATATGAATTCTCCATGTAAATCCGTGTCAAATATTGTTTTGCCTTCATCCGCGTCTAAGTTGAAGAAATGGATTGACCGCAGGGAAATCTATGCAATTAAGGGCCCCCGCCAATCAGGCAAAACTACACTTTTAAAGATGTTGAATGAATATCTGATAAGGAAAAGTGGCAAGAACTTGCCAAATAGACACTTGTTATAAGAAAATATGTTTGATAAAATTAGATATATTCTTTGAGCTTGTGGTTTGATGCTAAAACTTCCGAATCTGAGGAGTTATCAAAGTGGAACGAAGCAAAGATTGGCTGGATGAGGCTAGTGGCGATCTGGAGCATGCCCGAAATGATGTACGGAGTGGCTTCTATAATTGGGCCTGTTTCTCGGCCCAGCAATCAGGGGAGAAGGCCATAAAGGCGGTATTCCAGAGGATGGGAGCAGAAGCTTGGGGGCATTCAGTGGCAGATTTGCTGAAGGAGCTTTCGAAAAAACATGATTTCCCAGAGGAGTTATTCAACGGGGCGTTGGAGCTGGATAAGGCATATATCCCTACAAGATATCCTAATGCCCATCCGTCCGGTTCTCCAAGGAGTAGATACACAAAAGAAGAGGCGAGGAGGCTTATAAGATATGCGGAAAGAATCTTCAAGTTCTGTACGGATCTTCTATCCAAAATTTGATAGAAAAGAGCTAATCCAGAAACTAAAGAAAAAGATAGAAGAGCTGGCAAAAGAAATTCCCCTTTCCCTTGTAGTATTGTTTGGCTCTTATGCCCATGGGAACTACACAGTAGGCAGCGATATTGACCTCCTCGTTGTTTACAAGGGTAAAGAGAGGAAAGATGCCTTTGCCACGGTGAAGAAAACTCTAAGTATTTCCCTGCTTGAGCCGCATGTATATTCAGAGAATGAATACGAAACACTGAGGAGCGTAATCGCCCCGATGATAGCAAAGGGTGTAGTCTTGTTCTCTGATAAGAAATAAGGCAGTGAACTGCACGGATTGTCATCCCTAACTATCCCCATCATATCATTCAACGTGCTCATAACCGCCAGACGGTTTTTGCCGCTGAGGATGACTACCGCTACTACCTTCAACAAACCTCACCACATTTTTGGGGGTCAGTTCGACAAGTTGTTAATCTACACGGTATATTAACGGCTATTTATGAAAGAACACTGAAAAACCGATTGCCTGAAACCAGTTTTTTTCTTTTTGGGCCGAGGCAGGTGGGTAAAACCACCCTGCTTTGTTGTTTCCCCCGTTAACCAATCCTATCGGTTATATTTCGCTCATGTCCTTCCTCCAAATAGATTGTTCAAAGAACTGAAGTGAGGAACAGGAGAAAATAAATCTGTCCCCTTTTCTAAAAAAATCAGCTGTGCCTAAAATTGAATGCCCATTGCTTATAACGCACTACTGAACATAGCAGATTAGAGATTAAATGAAAATTTATAATCCACCAAAGCCCACCGGCGGTAGCCTGCCTCAATCTGCTGTCAATGCGGACTCACCACTCCATTTCCCATTTAACTGTGATTGCGATCTCTTCCACCTGTCATTGCAAAGCTTTGCATGAAGCGCGGCAATCTTAAACAATACGTATTAATCCACATCTAGTCTTTGTTTTTAAGTTTTTATCCGCGTCAAATGCTTTTTTGCTTTTATATTGCATTTATTTAACATTAATGCTATTATTACTAAAAATAATTTAATAATAACAATATTATAATTAAAGATGCAAAATAACCAATATTTCTCCCGCAGCCTTATGGAAAAGTTGAAGAAATGGATTGACCGCAGGGAAATCTATGCAATTAAGGGCCCCCGCCAATCAGGCAAAACTACACTTTTAAAGATGTTGAATGAATATCTGATAAGGAAAAAAGGAGTAAGTCCTGACAATATTATATTTTTGACTTTTGAAGACAGGGATATTTTAGAGAAATTTTCAGCAGATTCTAAGGAATTTATAAGAAGCTACATAGGCAAAAAAAAGAAAGAGCGCTTTTATTTTCTTCTAGACGAATTTCATTATCTTGAAGAAGGGGGACAAAAGTTAAAACTTCTTTATGACCTTTTTGAAAATGTTAAGTTTATAATAACCGGCTCTTCATCTTTGGAATTAGCAGGTAAAACGGCTAAGTATTTAGTTGGAAGAGTATTTTCATTTTATTTACCTCAATTGAGTTTTGCTGAATATCTTGGCCTTAAATCTCAACAGATGAACAATATATATTGTGAGAGAACAAAATTTCTCAAAGATTTTATTATTTCTGGAAAAGATTTCCTGTTAGAAAAAGATATTTTTGCATCGGATTTTAAAAAGTATTTTGAGGAATATTCAATATTTGGTGGCTATCCAGAAGTCGTTAAGACTGAGGACTTTGAAACTAAAATAACTATATTAAAAAATATTTATGAAACTTATGTTACAAAAGATATCATTGAACTTTTAAAAATTAATAAAGTCTCAAAATTTAGAACTATTGTAAAGCTATTAGCTACAAGGATTAGTAGTTTAATAAACTTTAACAGCCTTTGTAATGATTCCAACACTTATTTTCAAGAACTAAAAAGCTTTCTTTCAGTTCTTGAAGAGACTTATATTATATATCTTTTAAAACCTTTTTATACTAACAAGGCAACAGAACTTAAAAAAAATCCTAAACTCTACTTTATCGATACAGGTTTGCGAAATTTTGCTATAGACAATTTCAAAGAAATAGGATTAAGAACGGATGGAGGAAATCTTATAGAAAATACAGCATTTATTCAACTGCGCATTAATTACTCTGAAATTCCTATTAAATACTGGAGGACCTTAGCAAAAGCAGAAGTTGATTTTATCCTGGAAAGAGAAAAAGATATTGTTCCCATAGAAGTAAAATATGCTAACATGTCAGAACCGAAAATAACTCGGGGCTTTAGAAATTTTCTGCTCAAATATAAACCAGAAAATGCATTAGTCCTTACTTGTGGTTTCTGTGGGCAGTTAAAAGTAGATTCGTCTTTAATCAAGTTTATTCCAATCTGGTATATATAAATTTTATATCCGCACCTCTTCCTGCCCACTGGGCTTATGGAAAGAAAGAAATTCCTTATTTACTGCCTTTATCCGCATCAAATGCGCTTTTATCTGGTCAGTTTTGCACTGATAAGTCGGTTTAGACTTACGCCCGCTTCAGCAGCTTGGATTGATAGATCTCTATGGACTTCCGGGGGAATCCTGACAGAAAATTTGCCACTATATTTCTTATTGAATAAAGGCTCCGGGATTGAGTCACCATCGGTCTCCATAATTTTTATACCCTCCGCAACAATTCTGCGGATACCTTTCAATGCCCCCTCCGGCGTTCCAGCCAACCAACTTAAACTCGGGAACTCCGCACAGAGACCCAAATACTCGTCATCTTTATCTGACCATATTACTCGATAAGAATATCTATCTTTTTTTAACGTCATTTTCCTTCCTCCAATTTATCAATGGCATCCAAGACTTGCCTTACTTGATAGTCTTTGGCTTTACCTTTAAAATTTTGGACATTTATCAGCGGAGGGTAAATCCAGCTTACCTTATATATCCTGTGGCTTGTGCCTTTTTGTCTTGGTTCCCCAAAATAATAATCACAAACTCTGCATACGTCTCCAAACCTTACATTGACAGGGTTTACCCTCATCTTCGCCAATATTTTTTGGATTTCGTCCATGGGTTACATGATACCACTATTGGTGTTATTGTCAAGAACAGAGTTGTGTGGGCCGACAACTCTTAATAGAATCTCGTTTTTGTCGTTATATTGAAAAGTGAATCGGTAAAAATCATTTACCCTTGCCTCAAAAATGGATCGAGTCCGTTTGATTTTTTTTATTCTCAAGGATGGATGCCGGGGATTGGAGACCAGAAGATTCAATTGTTTTTTCAGCTTTTTTCGGGTTGTTTGGTCGAGTTCAAGAACGCACTTCTTGAATCTTTCGGTTCTTGACAGGCTAATCTTTTCCTTCCATTTCATCGATAAGATCCTCGACCGAATCAAAAGATTTAACTTTCCCCTCACGGATTTCGCGTTCTGCCTCTTCTTCGAGTTTCTGCCAGCGCTCCATCCAGAACCAAGCCTGGTCTTTATCTATGGTTTCCTGGGGAATCAGAACGATTGTGTTGTCTATGACTTTTGCCAATACAATACTTCCTTTTTCGATATGAACTTTCTTCCTCATATATAAAGGAAGGGTGATTTGCCCTTTTTCTCTCACTTTTATTAATTCTTCCATGGCATTTCTCCAAAAAGCAGTCTTATTTTCCTAATTTCCTACTTTCTCACCAGTTTAAAGTAATCTAAAAATTTTGTCAATCGTAGGACCCTTAATAAACTGACCCGAGCACATCCTAAACAGACAAAAGGCTAAAATGCTAAAAGAATGTATAATTCACGCATAATCTGTCCCCTTTTTCTTGAATTTGGTGCATTTCCTTTATCATGTCACAGCTAACTTGGTTTGACGATAAGCCTCAAGAGATGTATCGTACTCATTTAATGGTTGATGCAGTCTTTAATAAATATGATGAAAAAAATAATGGTTGAGAAGATATATTTGATGCGTCATGGATTGACAGAGTCCAATAAGAAGAAGATCTATGCAGGCGGCAGTATGGAAGGGTTATGTGATAAGGGTATGGAAGAGTTATTTGATGTGGCAGAAAAACTTGAGGGATTTCAGATAGAAAAGATTATTTCGAGTCCTGTGCGCAGGGCTGTTCAGAGTGCTGTGATAATAAACAGTTTCTTAAATTTAAATATTGAGATAGATGATAACTTTAGAGAGATAGAAATGGGACCATGGGAGGGATTTTCTGAGGATGAGGTTATTAAAGAGTATCCGGAAGAGTGGAAAATATGGAATACAAAGCCTTCAGAACTTAGGATAAATGGCAGAGAGACTCTGGCAGAGCTTCAGTTCAGGGCTGTAGATGGGATTAAGAGGCTGTCTGATAAGGCCGAAAGCTCTGTTCTTCTTGTTGTTACTCATACTGCTGTAATACGAGTGCTGTATCTTTATTATAATGAGATGCCCCTTGATGAGTACAGAAAAATTGATGTCCCGAATAATTCAATATTTCTTCTTGATAATAAACATATATCGCAAGTTCATCTGAAGTGAATAAGTCAAATTAATTTGAATCATTTATGAGGAATAGCTATAAATTTATATACTGAAAAAAGATGAAATAATTGATATACTGCCGAGTAACCGAATGATCACATACTGAAGGAAGAGGCATTGTTAGGATGAAAAGAACAATAATTGTTATTCCTATATTTCTTATTATCACAGTTTCAAGCATGTTTGGGCAGTCGTACAGAACATTTGCTTCGGAACTTAGTTGGATTACAGAGAATGCGCGCTGGAAGATTGGCCCATTCAGAATCTATCCGAGGCTTCAATTCAGAGATATTGGCTATGATGATAATGTATACTATCAGAGAGAAGAAGTGGGGTCTGTTTCTGATTATACAGCCACATTTTCTCCAGAGATAAGGACTTATCTTCTTTTTCGTAATTATCTGATTCTCTCTTTTTCAGAAAATCCTGAATATGTTTACTATGTAAAAGAGAGCAGGGAACGGCGCTGGAACAACTCATTTTCTCCTTCGTTTAAACTGCTGCTGCTTGGCAGGTTTGTTGTTGGAGGTGGATATTCTTACAGCAATAGAAGATGGCGTGCTACGAGTGAATTTGATGTAAGGGCAAATGAGCATCGGGAAGCTTATAATGGAAGCTTGTTTTATGAGACAGCAAGAAGAACATCTTTTGGGCTTACAGTTTCTTCTCAGAGAATTTCCTACGAAGATATAACAATGCCGGGGGAGGAGATTTATCTGTCACGGCTGTTGAACAGAAAAGAACAGAATGCTAATTTTGAGTTTTATTACAGGATTTTTTCTGAAACATTCTTTTTTTTGAGGGGAGGTTATACAGAGTACGATTTTGAACATGTTGATTATCACTGGAGAGATTCCTATTCTTACCAGGGTTTAGCAGGGATGCGGTTTCCACTTTTGGGAAGAGTAAGGGGTACAATTTCGCTTGGCTATAAGAAGCTTATCCCAAGGACTGAAGAGAAGCAGGGTTTTTCAGGACTTATTGGCGATACGAGTGTTGAGTACAGGGTGTGGCGGTTTGGATTTCGAGGACAGTACAGCAGGGACTGCCCTTTTTCATATTGGACGAATAACATCTATTATATAATTGATAGCTATGTAGGGGGAATATCGTTTTATTTAACCAGGTTTTTCCGGATTGACTATAATTATAATTATGGTGAAGGGCGGTATCCCGAGCCTATGATGACGTATATGCCGGATGGGAGTTATGAGGAGATAAAGAGAAAAGATACATATAGGACCAATACAATAGGTTTTGTTTTCAGGGTTATAAAGAATACTGGAATTGGGATTAATGTTAGCTGGTGGAGCAGGGATTCGAATATTTACTGGGAAAACAGGGATAGGATGTTTGTTGGGGGATATTTAACATACGACTTCTAATAGCAAAAAAGTGTAGCACAAAAAAAGGTACCAGGTACCCTTTTGCTTTTTGCTCTGGATTTTCAAGAAAGGTACCTGGTACCTTTTGTTATTTTTGCAGGGTGAATGTTGCGCTTGCAGGTTCGGGTGACATGCCTGCGATGTCATCGGTGTAGCTTTTTATGCTGACCTGGCATTGCTGACCGTTGGGGTATGTGCTGCCTGTCACTTTTAACTTGACTATGGCAATTGTCCCGCTGCTTCCTGTTGGAATCGATGTGCCGGCTCCTAAAAATCCTCCTATCTTCAAAGTGCCAGAGGTGGTTTCGTTTCCGGCCACTGCTGCCCAGCTTCCTGTTAAACTTCCTTTTTCTACGCTTTGAAATTCGAACATATTGGCATCAAAAGTCATTTCCAGCCCAAAGACCTTAATCTCGTTTTCATTTCCGGTAATAGATATAGGTACATTAACTGTGGTAGAGGCTGAACCCGAACTTGGATTGCAGTTAACTTCGATTTTATTATCTGAAGCAGGCGGTGGAGGTGGTGGCTCTGGAGCGGACGCGGTTATTGTGGTTGAATCTGTGTCGTTGCTGGCTGCACTGTCGGTTACGGTGAGGGTTGCGGTGTAGGTGCCGGCAGAGTTGTAGGTGTGGGATGGATTTTGGGAAGAGGATGAGCTGCCGTCACCAAAGTTCCAGGAATAAGAGTAGGGTGAAGTACCTCCGCTTGCTGATCCTGTGAAATTAACAGTTAATGGTGCCTCACCTGATGTAGTTGAGGCAGAGGCAGAGGCAGAGAGTTCGGATGTAGGTGGTGGCTGTGAATCGGATGCGGTTATTGTGGTTGAATCTGTGTCTTTGCTGGCTGCACTGTCGGTTACGGTGAGGGTTGCGGTGTAGGTGCCGGCAGAAGAGTAGGTGTGGGATGGATTTTGGGAAGAGGATGAGCTGCCGTCACCAAAGTTCCAGGAGTATGAGTATGGTGAAGTACCTCCGCTTGCTGACCCTGTGAAATTAACAGTTAATGGTGCCTCACCTGATGTAGTTGAGGCAGAGGCAGAGGCAGAGAGTTCGGATGTAGGTGGTGGCTCTGGAGCGGACGCGGTTATTGTGGTTGAATCTGTGTCGTTGCTGGCTGCACTGTCGGTTACGGTGAGGGTTGCGGTGTAGGTGCCGGCAGAAGAGTAGGTGTGGGATGGATTTTGGGAAGAGGATGAGCTGCCGTCACCAAAGTTCCAGGAATAAGAGTAGGGTGAAGTACCTCCACTTGCTGACCCTGTGAAATTAACAGTTAATGGTGCCTCACCTGATGTAGTTGAGGCAGAGGCAGAGGCAGAGAGTTCGGATGTAGGTGGTGGCTGTGGAGCGGATGCGGTTATTTTGGTTGAATCTGTGGCTTTGCTGGCTGCGCTGTCGGTTACGGTAAGGATTGCGGTGTAGGTGCCGGCAGAGTTGTAGGTGTGAGAAGGATTTTTGGAAGAGGAAGAACTGCCGTCACCAAAGTTCCAGGAATAAGAGTATGGTGAAGTACCTCCGCTTGCTGACCCTGTGAAATTAACAGTTAATGGTGCCTCACCTGATCTAGGTGAAGCACTGGCCGATGCTAAGAGTGTGGATGTAGGTGATGTGGTGGTTATTTTGGTTGAATCTGTGTCTTTGCTGGCTGCACTGTCGGTTACGGTGAGGGTTGCGGTGTAGGTGCCGACAGAGTTGTAAGTATGAGATGGGTTCTGAGCCATGGAGGATTCTCCGTCACCAAATTTCCAGGAGTATGAGTATGGCGCCGTACCACCGCTTGCACTTCCTGTAAAGCTTACGTCAAGCGGAACAGTGCCGGAAGAAGGGGAGCGGGAGCAGGAAGCTGAGAGCGACGGGGTTGAGGGTGGGTCATCATCATCGTCCCCATCATCCGGATCATCCTCCTGCGGTAACACACTTTTGCTGATGGTCAGACTCACATTCACCTTCTGAGGATTGTTGTAGCTTTCAGAGGCGGTGATTGTTATTACTGCTGTGTAATTATCATCCTGTGCCGCAAGCCCGCTTTTGTCTATTGATACCAGATGCTCATTTATCTGGCCTGAGGAGCTGCTGCCCGGAGGCGAAACACTCAGCCAGTCAGCATCATCAGATATGGAATAAGTTAAGGTGTTTATTCCAGAATTCTTAATCATCAATATCTGAGGGGAAGAATTTTCACCTGCCTCCGATGCTGTGAACGACATCTCGAATACATTCATCCAGATGACCGGACGGGTAAAATCTTCCACCATTGGAGTCATTGGATTCTTTTTGCACCCGGTTTGAAAGATCATTAATAAAGCCAGTAAGAACAATATCAATTGTGGTGTTCTTTTATAAAACATTTTTATTTCTCATTATTTTGTCATTGATTTCTTTATAAAAAAACCACTCCTGATCTAGTAGCGGCATTTTTAATGTCGTCGACTGTATTTGTGATGGAAAGAGGGCTTGGTTCTTTTGCTCTTCCCAATACTCTGAATTTTAATCTTACGAGCACACTTGGAGAAGAAGTCAGGATAGGTTCACTCGAGAACCCACCAACCCTCACAACTCCTTCTGATATCTCGTTGGCATCGACCATAGTGAACCCGTTCAAGAGGCTTCCTATTTCGATACCCGCAAATTCTAATGTGCCGGAATCGAAAATGAGATCGAATCCAAAGGATTTTATATTGAAGGGATTGTTTATGCGTACGGGTACAGTGATTTCTCTCTTAAATCTTGCATCGATGTCATCTATTGAGAGTTGGATATTGTGCATTCCGGGTTGAATCTCTAAAGATGCTGTCTGAGACTGGTCGTTTTGTGTAAAAGCAGCGCTGGAAGCATCTGCTCTTGACCTGCAGGAACAGTCGCCAGGGAGTTCACTTATGCCCAGGAATTTCTCAAAAATCGCCTGTGCATCCGCGGGTGTAATGTTCGGTTCAGCGGCTGTACCGTCGCAGTTGACATCGGCATTTTCTTTTTGTGTTTCCGTTGCACTCGAGATTATGCCGAGAAACATTTCGAAGACATACTGGGCATCCGCAGGGGTGATGCTCAAGTCTCCATTGACATCGCCGCACTGTGTACAGAAGAGTGCAGAGATGGATTTGTCTTGATCCATGTTGAATGTGATTTCGCTGTTATAGGAATCAGAGCCGCTGATGTCACCGGTCCACTTTGAGAACCTGTAATTTGTGGCCGGGAGTGCCGTAACCTGAGCAGTGTTTCCTGCTGGATAGGGATAGCTTCCTGTGTCAGGATTTGTGGACCCGCCCTGTCCCGTAGCAGGTGAGTCAGTTGCCGATGAAATATAGAGCTGGAAATTAGGTGATTCTTCGAGTGAAACTGTTTTTGCCTCCGACCACAGTGATGTAACGCCCGGATTTACAGAGCATCTTGCCTGGACTTTGACGGCATAAGTGCCGGCAGCACTCCAGCTATGAGATGCGCTTGTGGAAGATGCCCAGGAGGAATATGTCCCATCGCCCCAGTCAAAATAATATTCTACGCTGTGACCCTGGGAACAGGACGATCCTCCTGTTGTATAAGTATATGAAATACCCGGGGATCCTGTTGAAGGTCCTTCGGGAGTGTCGGGTGCTGTCACTTCGTGCACTGGGGAGGATGTTGTTATTGTGCTTGAAGCTGAGGCCTGGCTTGAGGCGCTGTCAGTTACAGTTAGAGTTGCGGTATAAGTGCCGGCCTGTGTATAGGTATGAGACGGATTCTGTTCTGTTGAAGACGTTCCGTCACCAAAGTTCCAAGAGTATGTATATGGAGATATGCCGCCTGCTGCTGTTCCTGTGAAATTAACAGTTAATGGTGCCTCACCTGATGTAGTTGAGGCAGAAGCAGAGGCTGAGAGTGGCGTTGAAGATGAGGTGGCGGTGATGATCAGGGAGTCGGTGGCCTGGCTGCTGCTGGAGTCGGTTACGGTGAGGGTTACGGTGTAGGTGCCGGCAGAAGAGTAAGTATGGGAGGGGTTTTTATCAGAGGATGAGCTTCCATCACCAAAGTTCCAGGAGTAAGCATAAGGTGTCGTGCCTCCACTTGCGCTTCCTGTAAAGCTTACAGTCAGAGGCACCTGGCCTGAGGTGGGTGAGGCGCTGGCCGATGCTTGAAGTGATGTTGTCTTTTCCTGCACATTTATGGTTAGAGAGTCTGTTGCTGTGCTGCTTTTACTGTCAGTGACAGTAAGAGCAACGGTAAAATTACCTGCAGAAAAGTATGTATGGGCAGGATTTTGGGAGGAGGATGATTGACCGTCACCGAAGTTCCAGGAGTATGTGTAAGGTGCGGTGCCTCCGCTCGCACTTGCGGTAAAGCTTACAGAGAGCGGCACCTGGCCTGATGTAGTTGAGGCAGAGGCAGAGCCAGAGAGTGCGGATGTGAGTGATGTGGCGGTGATGATCAGGGAGTCGGTGGCCTGGCTGCTGCTGGAGTCGGTTACGGTGAGAGTTACGTTGTAATTGCCGGCAGAAGAGTAGGTGTGAGAGGGGTTTTGGTCAGAGGATGAGCTTCCGTCACCGAAGTCCCAGGAGTATGTGTAAGGTGCTGTACCTCCGCTTGCATTTGCGGTAAAGGTAACCCCGAATGGAATTTCACCCTCAGCCGGAAAGGCCGAACAAGAAGCTTCAAGCAGAACGATTTCTTCACTTGCGTTTATTATAATGGAGTCAGTATCCTGCTGGCCGCTATCGTCTGTCACAGTGAAAATGACAGTATAATCGCCTTCTTCTGAATATGTGTGAGATGGATTCTGATCTGTAGAAGATGAGCTGCCGTCACCAAAGTTCCAGGAGTATGAGTAAGGCGCCGTACCACCACTTTCACTTCCGGTAAAGCTTACAGCCAGAGGAACATATCCTGATGTAGGTGAGGCATTAATTTCAGCAGAGAGAGGAGGACTAACGCTCCCTTGATATTCATAAGCACCGATATCGACTGCCCATCCATTGGGAACAGTATATCCATCATAGTCTTCCGTTAAACCAACATCCGTTCCAGCATCAATACACGGAGATGTTTCTTTTAAAGCATATTTATTATCATAATAATCAACAAAAAGAGGATTTCTGACCACTGCATTTGCCTCTTGGCTTTGTGCCGCATTAAATGCAGCAACCGTATTATAATGATTGCCATACCATATAATCATGTCGCTAAATTCAGTATTGTAAAGATTATAGTCTAAAAGATTTCCCGACCCAGCATGACTAGGCCCATCAACTCGGACTATGATAGCACTTGTTCCAGATATTATGTAAAAAATATTGTTTTTTACCAAATTATTATTTGTTTGGTCTGAATCGCTAGCAGTTCCTATTGTTAAACAATCATTTCCATTCGCAGTGATAATTACATTGTTGTATATCTTATTTGAACAAGAGCCATTATTTACAAGCACTGTAAACCATGATGTTACTGATGAATTTTCTAAGCTGAAAATATTGTAATAGACCTCATTAAAAGAAGCCCCTGCTTCTAAATTAAGAGCTGACCCTAGTATTTCAGATGATACAACAGGGACAACATAATTTCTGTATATTTTACAGTGTGTAGATGAATCTCGTTCTCCTGGCTCCGTTTCATCGAACCATATTCCAACCCCAGTAGGACATGTTATATGATTTTCATATAAACGGACATAATGGGTATCCTCTATGAGAATACCAAAATCATAGTTTGATGAGGGCAACTCTCCGGTAATAGTGTTTCGATAAATGCTAGAACCAGTGTCCGAATCTGAGCTTGTTCTATATCTAATTCCTCCTGAATAATCGTCACATGAAATTCCAGGTAAAGTAACATTATTATCATATATTAGAACAGAATCCGCTCCACGCACTTCTATTCCCCGCCCAACAGTACCAGACGCCCCAAAATCTGAAACAGTGTTATTGTTTATATTAATATTATCAAATCTATTTGGGTCCCACCAACTTATAGTCACTATTGCCATTTCTGGACATCCAAATACCGTACATTTTTGAATAGTCCAATTAGATGAAGGGTTACTATATGCCTGCGGGGCTATAAGATGTTTATTGCTATACTGACATTGTAAATTTTCAATTGTAATATAGCTTTTTTCTGTTCCTGTAATACAATAATCTCTTTGGACAGCTTCAAGAATTCCATAATCAGGATTTTCACCAACATTTACATATAATAGATTATAATCCCAATCCCATTCATTTGACCCAACGCTAGAAGTGGCCCTATCATTTTCGGTTAATCTTGTGTTATTATAATATAATATATTTGGCTCAATAGTGATTCCTCCTTTTAAATAAACAATTCCACTTTCATATGTCCAACTAGTAAAAACATCAGATCCGCTAATAATCGGCTTATCACCAGATCCGAATGCCCCGAAAGTAATAGGATTTCCAATTGATCCAGAAGATGGAACAACTAATTGTTCCCTCCATATTTCGCCTTTCTTAAAAAGAATAGAATCACCGGGATTAAAAGAGGAATTGTTAACCTTATTTATAGTTTTCCAAGTTGCTGTAGAGGAAGTTCCGCTATTACTATCGCTTCCATTGGTTGCATCTACGTAATAAATTGTGCCGGCAAAAATCTGAGATGTTATCATTATCATAATGATAATGAAGCATCCCAATATCTTTCTCATTTTGAATACCTCTTCATAAGTCCCTCACATCCTACACACATATGTTAGTCGCCTATTTTAAGGCGTTTAACAGGGTGAAATTTGTTTCTTTTCTCACCCTTTACGGCTAATCAACATAAACAAAGTACAGAAGTGTGAAAAGTATTTGACACTTATTAACTTTTTTGTATAAAATACGACTCGCTTGATTGGAAAAGGAAGGTTAAATGAGGGAACCGGATGTATTGTTGGCTAAGAAATCTCTCGCAAGTTGGAAATTTCTATTTAAAGGATATCATAGTCCCAGTACCTATCTTACTTGTTTAATCATCCAATTAGGTGAATATGCTGATGAGTAAGTTTAAGATATTAATTGTAGAAGACGATGCCTTGGTGGCCAAAGATATCAAACAGACTCTGCAAAATTTTGGATATTCTGTCACATCAATTGTGACTTCTGGCAGGCAAGCCCTTGTAAAAGTGGAGAAAGACACTCCAGATTTGGTGCTTATGGATATTGTTCTTAATGGTAAGATGAATGGAATTGAAACAGCCCACAAAATCCATAATCGTTTCGATATCCCAGTTATCTACATCACTGCCCACTCAGGGGAAAAAACTATAGAAGCAGCTAAATTAACAGAGCCATATGGCTATGTTGTTAAGCCTATCGATGAGAAAAAATTACTCATAACTACAGAAATTGCTCTAAACAAATACAGCAAGACAAAAAAGATAGATGAGGCCTTATCCGAAAGCGAAAGGAGATATCGCCAGCTCATCGAGACCATGAACGAAGGAGTTGTCGTACTAGATGAGAATGGCATCATCAGCTATGTTAATGATAAATTTCTGGAAATGAATGGATACACTCAAGATGAAGTAATAGGGCATTCACAAGTAGAATTCCTTGAGAAAGAATCTTTTGAGAAATATAAAAAGCAGGTATCAGGCAAAAAAAAGAGAGATCATCATACCTTTGAGCTTGTGTGGAAGGGAAAAGACGGCCAGAAGGTTTCCACAATAGTTTCCCAAGAGCTGATTTATGGTGATAAAGGCGATCTTAAGGGGGGGCTTTATGTCCTCACAGATGTTACGGAGCGCCATCAGGTTGAAAAAGAATTAATAAGGTCACAGTGGGAGCTTCGCCGACTTTCCCAACATTTACAAGATGTTAGAGAAAGAGAGGGCAAGCGTATTGCACTGGAAATTCATGATGAACTTGGGCAGGTGCTGACTGCTCTGAAAATAGATATTTCCTACTTGTCCAAAAAGTTCCTAAAGAATAGTAAAGATAAAAGGCAATTTATAGAGAAAACAAGATCCATGTCCGAGCTCATTGATAAAACCATTAAGAAAGTACAGAAGATTTCTGCAGAATTAAGGCCTGGATTGTTGGATGACCTTGGTCTCATTCCGGCTATTGAGTGGTATGCCCAAGAATTTCAGGATCGAACGAAAATAGAATACAAAGATAATTTAGACTGTGATGGTGTTGATTTGGATGCGGATTGTGCTACAGCAATTTTCCGCATCTTTCAGGAAGCGCTGACAAATGTTGCCCGCCATTCCGGGGCATCCAAAGTTAAAGTCAGCTTGAAAAAAATAGATGGGCAGCTAGAGCTTGAAATCAGTGACAACGGCAAAGGAATACTAGAAAAGGATGTTTTCTCGCCTAATTCCCTGGGTTTTATGGGAATGCGTGAACGCATCCGTCCCTTTGGGGGAGAGCTTAAATTGCATAGTCCTGAAAACGGAGGAACTATCTTATCTGTAACCATACCCAATATCAGAAGAGCTTAAGGCATGATTAAAATACTAGTTGTTGAAGACCACACAATCATGAGGGAAGGGCTCAAGCAGATTCTCAAGGAGACTGCTGACATAGTTGTTGCTGGGGAAGCAAGCAAGGCTCAAGATGCGATAGAAAAGGTAGGGAATAATAACTATGATGTTGTCCTTTTAGACATTTCCTTGCCTGGTAGAAGCGGGCTGGATGTTTTAAAGCAGTTAAAATCCATGAAACCCAATCTCCCTGTTCTCATCTTGAGCATGCATCCTGAAGAACAATATGCCATTCGTTCTCTAAGAGCGAGTGCTTCCGGCTATTTGACAAAAGAGAGTGCATCGGATGAGTTAATAAGTGCCATAAGAAAGGTTGCAAAAGGCAGGAAATATATCACTCCATCTCTTGCTGAAAGATTAGCTTTTAAACTGGAAGACGATAATAAACGCTTCTCTCATGAGGAACTTTCCGACCGTGAATTTCAGGTGATGTGTATGATTGCCTCAGGCAAAAGAGTAAAAGATATAGGTGAGGCACTCTCTCTGAGCGTAAAAACTGTGAGCACTTACCGCACACGCATTCTAAAGAAAATGAATATGAAAAACAACTCTCAACTTACCCACTATGCCATCAAGAACGGCCTGGTGGATTAATCTTTATTTGTCATTGTGATCGACCGAAGAGAATGCGGCAATCTCAAATAATTTCATTTACATTTTAATCCTGTAAGACAAATCCCTACATTAAAATCATCCTTTCTCTGATTTACTTTCTAAAATAACTCAATATATAATCCTTCCGCCAAGGATAAAGCGGAGTTAGTCATTCTAAACTAAAAGTTTAGGTGCCAACAAATCATGCGTTTATTTATAGCAGATGATTCTGAAATTGTCCGTTCTCGTCTGGTTGGAATGCTTTCAGAGTTCAAAGAAATAGATATTGTTGGAGAGGCTACGACTGCACAGGAAGCCATTGAATCTATCAGAGAACTTATTCCAGATGTTGCGATTTTAGATGTCCGAATGCCAGATGGAAATGGAATTGAAGTGTTGGAAACATTAATGAAGGAGAATATTTCTACAAAATTTATAATTTTTACAAACTATCCTTATATCCAATACCGAAAAAGATGCCTGGATGCAGGTGCAGAGTTTTTTTTCTATAAGGCTGCCGAATTCGAAAAGCTAATAAAAGTTCTAAAACAATTAATTCCCTATTATAGAAAAACTGAAAAGTCACAGTGAACAAATAGAATGATACTTACAAGTGGAATTTCTTTTTTGACTATGTAGAGTATAGACTGACTTAACTAGCTGGATAAAGTTAGCGTAGTGAAGGAAAATTTAATTAACGAAAAAAATCCCACCGGCGGTAGCCTGTCATTTTTCATATACATTCATCCTTGAAATATTTATTCAGTTTAAACTCTAATAAAAATTAGATAAGGGGAAAACATATTATGGAAATTCTATCATTTATAGTCCTTATTCTTTTGTCTCTAGTTGGTTATTCTGGTGGTGCTGCAGGCAAAGCTGGAAAATATGCAGTCCTAAAGCCACAACTTGTTGACCTGATAATAGTTCTGCTTATTTGGGCAGGAGCGATTTATTCAAGAATAACATTTGATTTAAATAAATGGCTTATGATTCTCATATGGATAATCTTATCTGCCACAATAGGAGTAATAGCTGTATTGTTTCGAAAACTACCCAAAGAAAAAAGCTCATACAACAAGAAACTTGAAAGAGCTATAACAAATCCCATAAAAAAAATGTGGCAACACTGGGGATACTTCTCTAAAAGAATGGGAGGCTTTCAAAGCAGAATAATTCTTTCATTATTCTATTTCATTTTTGTTTCTCCCTTTGCCTTAGCTGTGAAAATATTTTCAGACCCCCTTAATATAAAACATAAAAGTAGCAAATCTCATTGGTTAACCAAAAAAGAAATTAATGCCGACCTAGAACAGTCAAGGAGGCAATTCTAATGTATATACTGGGGATTTCTTGTTTCTATCATGATGCAGCTGCAGCCCTTATAAAAGATGGTAAGCTCGTAGCAGCCGCAGAAGAAGAAAGATTTACAAGAGTGAAACATGACTTTGATTTCCCTGAAAATGCCATAAATTTTTGCCTGGAACATGAAGGCCTTTCAGCTAATGACTTAGATTATGTAGTCTTTTATGAAAAACCTTTCCATAAATTTGAGCGCATTTTGATGACAACTCTCCAGAATTTTCCAAAATCTTGGAAAGTCTTCAGAGAAGCAATGCTTGCCTGGCTTGGAGATAAACTTTGGGTAAAAAGTATTATAAAAGATAAGGTTGGTATAGAAGACAAAAAGATTCTTTTTGGAGAACACCATCTCTCCCATGCCGCCAGCGCCTTTTATCCCTCGCCCTTCAAAGAAGCAGCAATTCTTACAGTGGATGGAGTCGGGGAGTGGACGACTGTAGCAATGGGCACTGGCAAAGGAACTGACATAAAATTACTTAAAGAAATAAAATTTCCCCATTCTCTTGGTCTTCTTTACAGTGCCTTTACTGCTTTTTTAGGGTTCAAGGTAAACAACGGAGAATATAAGGTTATGGGGATGGCACCTTACGGAAAGCCAAGATATATTGACAAGATATATGACAATCTCATTAATGTAGCATCTGATGGTTCATTTTGGCTGAATATGGATTATTTTACTTATCATTATTCTGATGAGAGAACATTCAATTCCAAGTTTGAAAACTTATTCGGAAAGCCCAGACCACGCGAGATGAATTTTTTCACATCTAATACAAGATTCCCTTCGTATTTTGGTGAAAAACCATCTAATTATAAAGAGCTCTGCCGGGAAAACGAACACTATGCAGACATCGCTGCCAGCATTCAAAGAGTAACAGAAGAAGTTTTATTAAAACTTATAAATTCTCTTTATAAAGAGACGGGAATGAAGAATCTCTGTATTGCCGGAGGTGTCGGCCTTAATTCAAAGGCAAATGGAAGAATTCTGCGAGAAAGTCCTTTTGAAGAGCTATTCATTCAGCCGGCAGCAGGAGATGGAGGTGGCGCTTTAGGCGCTGCATTACATGCTTATCATGGGTTAATGGGAAAGCCAAGAAACTTTATTCTGGAGCATGCTTACTGGGGGAAGGACTACTCGGAGAGCGAAATCAAGAATTTCTTAGATAGCAAAAATATCTCTTATGAATATTTCTCTGATGATGATAAGCTCTTAAATAGAGCTGTGGATGATCTTGTGAATGGAAAAGTCGTAGGCTTGTTTCAAGGTAGGTTTGAATGGGGACCAAGGGCATTAGGAAACAGAAGTATTTTAGCAGATCCAAGAAGTGAAGAGATGAAGGACATAGTGAATACAAAGATCAAGTTTCGTGAACCTTTCAGGCCCTTTGCTCCAGTTATATTAGAAGAAAAGACAAGTGATTTTTTCTATGGAGATAATATTGCAAAACAATTTACTGCAAGGTACATGCTTTTGGTTATGCCTTTAAAAGAATCTAAGGCAGATACCATAAATGCAGTTAACCATATGGGCACAGGGAGACTTCAAACAATCAGGGAAGAATGGAATCCTCGATATTATCAAATTGTAAAGAAATTTGGTGAAGCAACAGGAGTACCTGTTCTCCTTAACACATCTTTCAATTTGAGAGGGGAACCAATAGTGAATACACCCGAAAATGCTTACAGTACTTTCAGTAAAAGTGGGATCGATGTCTTAGTAATGGAAAATTTTCTTATTAAAAAATAAAATTCTTCATAAATTTATAAGATTAAATCGTTATTGCGAGCGACCGGAGAGAGCGCGGCAATCACAACAAATATTTTTGATTTTGCAGGGTTATAGTAGTATTATTCTGGACATTTTGAAATAGCAATGATGGGTAATTTGAGATGTTAATAAGGAGTAAGCATGGGATCTATAAAAAAAAACATTGTGTCCAAATTTAGAATATTTAGGGAACTAATAGTTTTTCTATGGAAAAGGAAACTCTGGTGGCTTATGCCAATAATAATCTTCTTATTATTAATGGGCATTCTATTGATTTTTACCCAGAGTTCTGCAGTAGCTCCGTTTATATATACACTCTTTTAAAATCATATGAAACCAAAAGAGCATAAGGATATTTGATATGAAAAGTAATTTTAAGCTTCAAAAAATTCTTCAAAAGAGCTCAAAGATTAGGCACCTGATAAAAAATATTTTTTTCTCATTGTTTATATTTTTTATATTTCTCGGGATTTTAGAAATTGTTTTGCGCACTACACACCTATTTAATGCAAAGATTTCATGGTCAGAGCCAGATCATATATTGGGATGGCGGTTTACCCCTGGCCGAAAATATTGGTCTAATGAAGAAAATGATCATCCCATTACTGGAAAAATCAACAGTTATGGATATAGAGATAAAGAATGGTCACTTAAAAAACCTCCTAATACATATCGCATTGCTGTTTTGGGAGATAGTTTTGTTGAAGCATTTCAAGTTGAGACGAATCGTACTTTCTTAACACTAACGGAAAAGCAACTAAATAGGAACCATAATATTAAAGTTGAATTAATGAACTTTGGACGTTCTGGATACACCCAAACTGAAGAATTATTAGTTATAAAAAATTGCGTCACGCAATTATCTTCAGATATGGTAATGTTATTTTTTTTGCCCTCAAATGACATTGAAGATGTGCATAGAGAAACCGCACCCGATCTAATACGCCCATTCTATCATATTTTAGAAAGCGGGGAATTGATACTGGATACAAATTTTGTTGACATGCGCGAATTCAAACTCAAATGCTATATAAACTGGTTTAAGCAACATTCCGCACTAATTTCTCTTTTTTGTGAAAGGTATAATCTTTATAAAAGACAAAAGAGATCCAAAGCCAAAAGCAGAGCAAATGCTATGGGAGGAGAAATATCGCCAAAAAAGTTAGCAGGTTATTTAAGCTTATGTACTGATAATGCAGATGCTGCATATTTTAGGAATTATAAACATAATAAGATATTGATTAAAGCTATTGCAGAATACTGTAAAGAGAAAGGAATCAAATTTATGCTAATCTCCATAGATAACAAAGCTTACATTCCAGAAGTTGAAAATAAATATAAACTTGTTGATCCAACTTTTGATCCGAATTTTTTTGAAGATGATTTGAGAAATTTTGCACAATCAATTAATGTGGAATATCTAGGATTACAAAGAAAATTCCGAAAGTCTTATGAAAACATAGGCGTTTTTTTACATTGGGGACACTGGAATTATGAAGGGCATAGAGTAGTAGCAAATGCCCTTACTGATAAACTGGAGTCAGTTATATATTCAAGTGAACAAGAAGAAGAACAAAATGAGTAAGTTTTCTAGTATTAAAGAATTTTGAGAGTTTCCTATGCTAGGATTTGATGTCTCCCGTCACTTTGGGGCAAAGCCTAACTTTAAATTATCAAGTAAATTTATAAAAGAAGTGTATTAAGTGCTGCATTACATGCTTATCATGGGTTAATGGGAGAGCCTATGTCCTTTATTCTTGAGCATGCTTACTGGGGAAAAGAATACTCGGAGAACGAAATCAAGGAATTCTTAGAGAGCAACAATATCTCTTATGAATACTTCTCTGATGATGATAAGCTCAAAGACAGAATTGTAGATGATCTTGTGGATGGAAAAGTTGTAGGCTTGTTTCAAGGCAGGTTTGAATGGGGGCCAAGAGCATTAGGAAATAGAAGCATTTTAGCAGACCCAAGAAGTGAGGAGATGAAGGACATAGTGAATACAAAGATAAAGTTTCGTGAACCTTTCAGGCCCTTTGCTCCAGTTATATTAGAAGAAAAAACAAGGGATTTTTTCCATGGAAATAATATTGCAAAACAATTTGCTGCAAGGTACATGCTTTTGGTTATGCCTTTAAAAGAATCGAAGGCAGAGACCATAAATGCGGTTAACCATATGGGAACGGGAAGACTTCAAACAATCAGGGAAGAATGGAATCCTTGATATTATCAAATTGTGAAGAAATTTGGCGAGGCAACAGGAGTGCCCGTTCTCCTTAATACATCTTTCAATTTGAGAGGTGAGCCGATAGTAAACTCCCCAGCAAACGCGTTCAACACATTCAGCAAAAGTGGAATAGATGTTTTAGTTCTAGAAAATTTTATGATAAGGAAATAGTCCTTATCATATCGTGTCATTGCGAGCTTTCGAAGAAAGCGTGGCAATCTCATACAGTGGTGCTTTCAATTATGGGTAATTTGCCCCGTTTATAAGAGGTAATTATGGGAGCGATAAAAAATTTTATATCCAGGTTTGGCATATTCAGAGAACTTTTAGTTTTTCTGTGGCAAAGAAAACTATGGTGGCTCATTCCGATGATAATCTTTTTAGTATTATTTGGACTATTATTGATATTTACTCAAAGTTCTGCAGTAGCACCGTTTATATACACACTTTTTTAATATAAAGGATTAAACATTCCTATAGAAATTAATTAAGCATTATTTTGATAAGCTATAATAAAGTAAAAAAAGGAAGTAGAAATGAAAGCTGAACTTAATGGGAAAATAAATGGCTAACGAAAAAATTAATAAAAAAAGTAAAAAAAGAAAGCTTCGGAAATTTGGCAAAATAAGACACTGTTTTATCAATGTGCTAATTTTGTTAGTGATCCTAATTGTAATGTTTTGTACTGGGGAATTATTTATACATATTTTTTTTCCATTACCTAAGAACAGCGGAAACCTGTATAGAAATGATTGGAATCGAGATTATCGAAAGTCAGTTTTCATTCCTAATGCTGAAGTGATAGATCAAGATGTGCCTACAAAAATTAATTTATTAGGATTAAAAAATAAAGAAATAGGTCTTCACAAAGCTAAAAACATTTTAAGGATATTGATGTTTGGAGACTCTTTCACTTATGGAGCTGGCCTTAAGATAAAGGAGACTTTACCCAGCCAATTAGAGAGGAGGTTGAATATAGAGAAAAGAGTTGATGTTGAAATTCAGGTGTTAAATTTTGGAGTTTCTGGAATGAACACATTTCAAGAAACAATGTATGCTTTAAACTATGGACTAAAATTTGATCCGGATATCATTATGATTCAATGGCTGTATAATGATATTGAAATGAATGGTTATACGCTTCAAGACTTTGAATATTTTGTGAGAAATCGCATTCTACTTAAAAAAAGCAATCAGGCATTCTCAGAGTTGGTGCCGGGAGAAGCGATAGGATCTTATAAGGATAACAAGAATATAAGGATGCTTTTTTGGAATTTCTATGAGAAACTGAAGAAAAAATCTAGGCTTATACATTTCGTTGGAATGCGAATGAAAGTGTTGTTGCAGAAACTTGGTTTAAATTTAAAAACATCAGAAAAGATAATATATTCTGATTTGGTGTCCGATGGGTTTAAACTAAGCTTCAATTCCCTTAAATTTATTAACAATGAAATAAATAAGCTTGGCATTGAGTTTTATACTATATTGTATCCTCCACTGCAAAAACTAGATGATGATTACTATAACGACCTAATAAATAAAAAAGTGGAGAACTTTTGTATAAATAGTAATATTAATTGTTTAAATTTATTTGATTGTTTTCGTGGAGAAGAACCTTCGAAATTACATATATCTAGAATTGACAATCACCCCAATCGATATGCTAATAAAATAGCATCAAGAGCCATAGAGAAATATTTAAAACGAGAATCAAAATTATTCAGGGGAAAATAATAGGAAGTAATTGAAATTATAGAAAAGCTGGAGAGTCTAAAAGAATTATATATGAAAGGAAATTCTAAATCCCTAAAAAAGTCTAATATTAGAAGTGTGGTAACAAATATTTCCCTATCTTTTATCATCTTTTTGATATTTCTCGGAGGTTTAGAAGGTATATTACGCATCACACATTTATTTGGGGCGCGAATTTCTTGGTCAGAACCAGATCCTGTTTTGGGTTACAGATTTACCCCTGGCCGAAAATATTGGTCTAATGAAGAGAATGATCATCCCATTACCGGAAGAATCAACAGTTATGGATATAGAGATAAAGAATGGTCACTTAAAAAACCTCCTAATACTTATAGAATTGCAGTTTTAGGAGATAGCTTTGTGGAAGCATTTCAAGTTGAGACGGATTGTACTTTCTTAGCACTAACGGAAAAGCAACTAAATAGGAACCATAATATTAAAGTTGAATTAATGAACTTTGGACGCTCTGGATTTACACAAACTGAAGAGCTATTAGTTTTAAAAAAAGAGGTTGTTCAGTTTTCTCCAGATATGGTTATATTGTTTTTTCTCCCAGGGAATGATATCGAAGATGTAAGCAGAGAAACTGCCCCTGATCTAATGCGCCCATTTTATCATATTTCAGAAAGTGGGGAATTGATACTCGATACAAGTTTCGTAGAAATGCGAGAATTCAAACTCAAATGTTTTATAAACTGGTTTAAACAGCATTCAGCAATGATTTCTCTTCTTTGTGAAAGGTATAATCTTTATAAAAAACAAAAGAGATCCAAAGCCAAAAGTGGAGCAAATGCTAAGGGAGGAGAAATATCGCCAAAAAAGTTAGCAGGTTATTTAAGCTTATGTACAGATAATGCAGATTCTGCATATGTTAGGAATTATAAACATAATAAGATATTGATTAAAGCTATTGCAGAATACTGCAAAGATAAAGGAATCCAATTTATGTTAATCACTATCAATAATAATGCTTATATTCCAGAAGTTGATAATAAATATAAACTTATTGATCCGACTTTTAATCCGAATTTCTTTGAAGACGATTTGGGGAATTTTACACAGTCAATCAATGTGGAATATCTAGGATTACAAAGAAAATTCCGAGAGTATTATGAAAACAGGGGCGTTTTTTTACATTGGGGGCACTGGAATTATGAAGGGCATAGAGTAGTCGCAAATGCCCTTACTGATAAACTAAGTTCAATTTTTAGGGTACTATGCCCCAGAAGAAATCATAAGGTGTTATCTCACGAGATTCCTTGATAAAGTTCATGTTGAGTACCTTAGAAACGAAAGATATAGTATAAAAAAAGGCATTTCTGATACTTACGAAATTTATGGGAAGAGAAAAGATCATAACAATGTACTTTTTAGATGGGCTAGTTCTAAAGTGGACAGTCGTCTCTCTTTAATAGAGCTATGTGTAAAACAATACTAATTGCAGGTGGTGCAGGATATATCGGTTCACATATGCTGAGAGCTTTACTCGAAGAAGGATTTAGCCCCGTTGTCTTCGACAATCTAAGCACAGGTCACAAAGAATTCATTCCTAAAAATACAATTTTCATTAAAGGAGATCTATGCAAAGAAAATGATATTCAAAAGATTTTCGAAAAGATTCCTATTGATGCAGTAATGCACTTTGCAGCCTCAGCACTGGTATCGGAGTCAATGAATAATCCTATTAAATATTATTATAATAATGTATCTGCCTTTATTAATTTGTTAAATGCGATGTTAAAACATAAAATAAAAAAGCTCATCTTCTCATCCACTTGTGCAGTCTATGGAGAGCCTAAAAGAGTACCAATAAGAGAAGATGATGATAATAATCCTACTAATCCTTATGGTCGTTCAAAGTTAATGGTTGAAAGAATAATAAAAGATATTGCCGAAACCTATGATTTTTCTTATATATCACTACGGTATTTTAATGTTGCTGGTGCTCATCCTTCCGGAGGAATAGGAGAATGGCATAATCCAGAAACCCATCTAATACCTAATATTTTAAAAGTTGCTAATGGTCAGAAGAAAAAATTAATAATTTTTGGAGATGATTATCCAACACCTGATGGTACATGTATAAGAGACTATATTTATATAGAAGACTTATGCCAAGCACATCTTTTAGCGTTGAAGGCATTAAGAGAAGGAATGAGAAGCGATGTATTTAACCTGGGAGATGGTAGCGGTTACTCTATAAAAGAAGTAGTACAGGCGGCAGAAAAAGTAATCAGTAAAAAAGTAAATGTTGAAATTGGATCGCGCCGTCTGGGTGATCCTGCGCGACTTATAGCTTCATATGAGAAAGCAAAGAAAAATTTAGGGTGGGAACCAAAAGCAGATTTAAAGAAGATAATAAAATCGGCTTGGGAATGGGAGAAAAGGATTCATTAGCATCAAATAATTATAGAATTTATTTTTTGTTCATTGATAAAAGAGGAATCACGAACATAGGGAAGAAGATTTAAATTCAAAATTGCTTACTTTGTGGGACATATTTTGATAGACATCTTTTATTTAATGTAGTCAAAGAAGAAAATCCAATATATTTAATTGGTTCCCTTCTATTTTGTGTGGGTAAAAGATTATATAATGGTCTTATCAATTCAGACCAAAAAAGGTCGCAATTTAAGGTGTATCTCCTTACAATATAATAAGGAGGATACCATTGAGAAAAAGAAAGACTTACGATGACAATTTTAAAGCGAGAGTGGCATTGGAAGTAATCAAAGGAGAGCGGACGATCTCGGAGATTGCGAGTCAGTTTGAGGTTCATCCCAATCAGATAACGAAATGGAAGAAACAAGAATGTCTCCAGTATTTTTTCTAAGAAGAAAGATCCTGAGATTGATGAGCTGAGGAAACTAAATGAAGAGCTGTACAAGAAGATCGGGAAGCAGAACATCGAGCTTGAGTTTCTAAAAAAAAAGTACAAGCAAATCCAGAACCTGTAAAGAGAGAGCTTGTGGAAAAGGAACACCAGCAATTGAGCATCCGGAGGCAGTGCGAGATTCTCTCTTTCAACCGGTCTTCTCTGTATTATGAACGGATCGGGTTGAGTGAGGAGGATCAGAGGATTCTCGATGAAATGGATAAGATATACCTGGATTTCCCCTTTTATGGGAGCAGGAGGATGAGCCGGGAGTTGAAGCGTTGGGGATATAAAGTTGGTCGGCACAAAGCCTGGAGCCTGATGCGGATTCTTGGGGTGGAGGCGATCTATCCCCGGAAAAGATTGAGTTTTCCTGACAAAGAGCATCAGATATATCCTTATCTTCTCCGTGATGTTGAAAATAGACCGGCCTGATATCGCGTGGGCGGCTGACATCACTGACATCCGGTTGAAGCATGGATTCGTATACCTGGTGGCGGTAATGGATATATACAGCCGTTATATCGTCTCTTGGCGGATCTCCAACACCCTGGAGCCGGATTTCTGTTGTGAGGCTTTAAAAGAGGCTCTGGAAAGAGGAAACCCGGAGTATTTCAACACGGACCAGGGGGCGCAGTTTACAAGCAAGAATTTCACCTCAATTCTCCAGGAGAAAAAGATTAAAATCAGCATGGATGGCAAAGGCCGTGTAATTGATAATATCTTCATAGAACGGTTCTGGAGAACTCTTAAGTATGAGGAAGTTTATACCAAATCCTATGAGACTGTAGCAGAATGTATAGTAAACATCGGGGAATTTATTCGAAAATATAATCAAGATAGGTTGCATCAATCCTTAGGGGAATACGATACACCTTTCGAGGCTTATCGGCAGATGCAAATGGCTGTGACATGATCAAGGAAATACACCTTAAAAAAGATTCAATTTTGGTCTTGACAACTGGACCACTTCACGTCTCAACGAATTCATGGATCAAACTTTTTTACATTTCGCAGAGATGTTCAACAAATTTTAGAGGTATCTGATTTAAAAATAGCATACTATCTTAGAGAAAAGTTTCCTGATATTAACAATTTTGCTGATAGAATGTTTGCAACATCATTTGGAAGGCTTCTTACAAGAAACGGTAGAAAAACTCTGAATATGTTTGAGTTGAACCAATACATTAATAAGTACTATTCTATTGGCAAATGGGTTTTTCATAATCCAAGAATAGCTATAAATATAATAAGAATTTTGCTTTCAAAAATTAAGAAGCTAAATAATAAAAATTGCTGATGGAAGCGTCTACAAAACCGTGATGAGATGTAATAAAAAACTTATTTCGAGCATCATCAAGCAACTTTAGGACAAAGCCTTCTCTTAAAAAATATAAAATATCTGAATTGGAAAGTTCTTTATAATTGGATAAAAAAGTGAATTATAATACGCCTCGCTTGAGTATTGGCATTCCTGTTTTTAACGGTGAAAGATACCTTGGTGAAACGCTAGATTCACTTTTAGTACAAAAATATTCAGATTTCGAGCTCATTATTTCAGATAACGCTTCGACTGACAATACCCAAGAGATTTGCAGCAATTATGCAGCAAAAGATAATCGCATTCATTATTTCAGAAATAAAATTAACTTAGGCGCAGCTTACAATTATAATAGAGTTTTTAATCTAGCTAAAGGGGAATATTTCAAGTGGGCAGCGCACGACGATTTGTATTCTCCAGAGTTTCTAGAAAAATGCATTGAGGTACTTGATAAGGATAATTCTGCAGTCTTATGTTATTCAAGAGCGAAGAACATTGATGAACATGGAAGAGTCCAAGCTAATTATGCATCTATTCCTAACTTCAATTTACCGAAGTCATCAATGCGTTTTTTTGGGTGCTTATGTGTTTCTCACGCTTATTATCCAATTTTCGGTGTGATACGTAGGAAAACCCTAAAAAAGACGAATCTTATTGGAAATTACCCAGCGTCAGATACAATTTTGCTAGCAAAACTTGTGCTGTTAGGTAAGCTTCATGAAATTCCTGATTATCTATTTTTTAAAAGAGATTGTCCGCAAAATTCTTGGAGGGCATATCCTTCCAGTCATGCGCGACAAGCATGGTTTGACCCAACTAGAATCAATAAGATTATATTTCCGCATTGGCGGCTTTTAGTCGAGCATTTTATTTCGATATTAACTACTTCGCTTAGTTGGGATGAGCAAATTAGGTGCTATATATACTTGATATGGTGGATTAGGCTAAATTGGAGATACCTAGCAAAAAACATAATTTTGCAAGAACCAAATGATTGACAATAATTTAAATTAAAAAAAGGAGAATAGAAATGAAGGTTGGAATACTTGCTGGAGGATTTGGTTCGCGGCTTGCTGAAGAAACAGAAATTAAGCCAAAGCCAATGGTAGAGATCGGCGGAAAGCCAATTCTTTGGCATATTATGATGTATTATTCTTATTACGGCTTTAAAAATTTTGTTATAGCTCTTGGCTACAAAGGTGAAGTGCTAAAAAAATATATAGTAGATTATTGTGCCCTCCAGAGCAATCTAAGCGTAAATTTGAAAGACGGTAAAGTCAAGATTAGTAATAGACATAAACAGGATTGGACAGTTGATTTAATTAATACAGGAATCCATTCCCAAACTGGTGGACGTATTAAGCAACTAGCTCCTTATTTAGGAAATAAAACATTCATGCTTACCTGGGGTGACGGAGTCTCTAATGTGAATTTGCATAAACTGTTGACCTTCCATCGCTCACACGGCAAATTAGCTACACTTACAGCTGTCCGCCCTCCTGCAAGATATGGGCATATTAAATTTGAGGGGGGAAAAGTAATAGAATTTACTGAGAAGCCCCAGATAGGGGAAGGATGGATAAATGGCGCATTTTTTGTCCTCGAGCCTGGAATATTTGATTACATTAAAGGTGACGACACAGTTTGGGAAAGAGAATCTTTAGGAAGATTGGCAAAAGATGGGCAGTTGATGGGTTATCAACACAGATCTTTCTGGCAATGCATGGATACTCTGCGTGAGAAATATTTTCTAGAGTCTCTTTGGCAGAGTGGTAATGCACCATGGAAGATTTGGAAAGACTAATATTATGCGAATATTAATAACTGGACATAAAGGATATATCGGCACAGTATTAGTACCTATGTTAATTGCTTCTGGGCATGATATTGTAGGGCTAGATAATGATCTTTATGCAGATTGTACATTCGGTGATGGAAAAAAATTTGATAACATCCCAGAGGTTAGAAAAGATATTCGTGATATTGAGGTCTCTGATCTCGATGGATTTGAAGCTGTCATTCATCTTGCTGGTTTCTCTAATGATCCGCTCGGAGATTTGAATCCAAAATTAACCTTTGAGATTAACCACACCGCTTCAGTGCGTCTGGCTCGCCTGTCAAAAGAAGTAGGTATTAGTCGTTTTATTTTCTCTTCTTCATGCAGTAATTATGGCGCAGCAGGTCAGGATTGGATGAATGAGGAATCAGAGCTCAACCCTGTCACTCCATATGGAATATCAAAAGTACGGGTAGAAGAAGATGTTATGCGATTAGCAGATTCAAACTTCAGCCCGACATTTCCCCGGAGTGGAACTGCCTATGGAGTATCGCCTCGTTTACGCTTTGACCTAGTTCTTAACAACCTTGTTGCTTGGGCTTTTACTACCGGTCGAGTTCATTTAAAAAGCGATGGTATGGCCTGGCGGCCTATTGTCCACATTGAAGATATTGCTCGTGCTTTTATTGCTATTCTACATGCTCCCCAAAATTTAATTCACAATCAGATTTTTAATGTCGGGCAATCAGAAGAAAACTATCGAGTACGTCAGTTAGCTGAAATTGTGGCAGAAACAGTACCGGGATCGCAGATTGAATATGTCCAAGGAGCAAGCGGAGATAAAAGATGTTATCGTGTGGATTGTAGCAAATTAGAGAAAATGCTCTCTGAGTTTAAGCCACAGTGGAATGCAAAACGAGGAGCGAAAGAGTTATATGAGACTTTTAAGAAATTCGGTTTAACACTTGCGGAATTTGAGGGTCCTAAATATCAAAGAGTTGCTCACCTTAAATATTTGCTTGCTTCTGGGCTTTTAGATGAGACAATGCGCTGGAAACAGCAAGCACGGACATGACAAATATAATGCAAAATCCAAAACTATCCTGCCGTTCCTGTCATGGCTCCGATCTTAAGCCGATATTATCTTTGGGGAAAACACCTCTGGCTGATGTTTTAATATCCGAAGAACAGCTTAGATCAACGGAGCTAATAGTTCCTCTTGATGTTGTATTCTGTCCCCATTGTTTACTTGTCCAAATCACAGAGTCTGTGTCTCCAGAGATTCTTTTTGGAGATGACTATCCATATTACTCCTCTGTTTCCCCTTCTCTTCTGGAACACTTCAGAAAAAGCGCTCTACAACTTATCAAATCAAGGAGGCTCAATTCAAAAAGCCTGGTGATCGAAGCAGCCAGCAATGATGGCTATATGCTCAGAAATTTTAAAGAAAGAGATGTCATTGTCTTGGGCATTGACCCCGCTCCTGGACCAGCTCAAGTTGCTCAGGAAAAGGGTATTCCAACAATCTGTTCATTTTTTACTAAGGATTTAGCGAGAAAATTAAAAGAAGAAAAGGGACTGGCCGCTGATCTCTTTCTTGCCAACAATGTTCTGGCCCATGTGCCAGATCTTAACGGCTTCGTAGAAGGCATCAAAATCATGTTGAGGGACTCAGGAGTAGCAGTAATCGAGGCCCACTATGTGGCTGATTTAGTTGATCGCTGCGAATTTGACACCATATACCATCAGCATTTTTGTTACTTTTCAGCAATGTTTTTAGATAAACTATTTCGAAGACATTCTCTCTTTCTCAATGATATAAAACGCATTCCAACTTATGGGGGATCCTTGCGCTTGTTTGTAGAGCATCATGAAAGCGTAAAAGAATCTGTCCGCAGGCTTTTGAATGAAGAATCAGACAAAGGCTTAGACAATATCGATTACTATATTGATTTTGCTGATAAAGCAAGAAAGATAAAGCGCTCACTTATGGATTTGTTGTGGAGACTTAAAAAAAAGGGAAAAAAGATCGCAGCTTACGGAGCAGCAGCCAAGGCAGCAACATTGTTGAGCTATTGTGAAATTGACAAGAGGATTGTCGATTATGTAGTCGATATGAATAAATTTAAGCATGGCCGGTATATGGGAGGAAATCATTTACCTATTTTTCCACCTTCAAAAATTGTTGAGGATAAGCCAGATTATGTTTTACTACTTGCCTGGAATTTTGCCGATGAGATTCTCCAGCAACAAGAAGCCTACCGAAAGCAAGGTGGCAAGTTTATCATTCCTATCCCGCAGCCAAAAATAATTTAGAAATCAATGCCATATAATAATAGTTAACGCTAAAAAGTTTTTTGTCCTACAAACAATGTCAATAAGGAGCGTATGTTATAATTGTGGTTCCCAAGATATGGAAGTCTTCTACAAGATCAAAGACATTCCAGTCCACAGTGTGCTTCTCTTCCAAACGCAAAAAGAAGCCATCAATTATCCAATAGGAGATATTGTGCTGACCTTCTGCCAGAACTGCGGGTTTATCTCCAATGTAGCTTTTGATTCCCGCCAGCAAGAATATTCATCTTGCTATGAAGGAACGCAGGCATTTTCTGCTAAATTTAACTCCTTTCATAAAAGTTTAGCCATGCGTTTGATCGAGCGATATGATTTACATAATAAAAATATCATCGAAATTGGCTGCGGACAGGGTGAGTTTTTAATGCTGCTTTGCCGGTTAGGGGGAAATCGAGGTATTGGCTTTGATCCGGCCTACTCCGGAAGAGGAAATAAAATTCAACAGAACGATCAAATTACTATCATTAGGGATTTCTATTCAGAGAAGTACGCCAATTATCAGGCTGATTTTATCTGCTGTAAGATGACGCTTGAGCATATTGAGCGGACAGCTGATTTTGTAAGTACTATACGTCAATCTATTGGAAATCGAAAAAAAACAATTGTTTTCTTCCAAGTACCTGACGTAGGGAGGGTTCTTCGTGACCTTGCCTTTTGGGATATTTATTATGAGCACTGTTCATACTTCAGTGTTTGTTCGCTAGCTTATCTCTTTCGCAATTGCGGATTTTATGTTTTAAATCTCTGGAGAGATTATGGAAATCAATATCTGATGATAGAAGCAAGACCTGATACAGGACAAGGAAGTTCTTCATTATCTCAAGAAGACAATCTTACTGATTTAAGCCAAAGCGTAAAATCTTTTGTTCAGAACTATCCTAACAAATTAAATGAGTGGCGCCAAAAATTGAGCGAAATCGAACAAAGCAGAAAGCGTGCTGTTATCTGGGGTGCTAGTTCTAAAGGAGTAGCCTTTTTAACCACATTGAAGATTCAAGATGAGATTAAATATGCAGTAGATATCAATCCCCATAAACATGGTACTTTTATGGCAGGGACTGGGCATCAGATTGTAAGTCCAGATTTTTTAAGAGAATTAAAACCAGATGTTGTGATTGCTATGAATCCTATCTACTATAACGAAATTCGTCAGTATTTAAAACGGCTAAATGTGTTAGCTGAAGTTATACCTGTTTGAATTTTATTAAAAAACAACTATAAAGCTTTGATTATTTAAATAGGCATGAAGATTTAATAATGAGCAATAAAGTCAGCTCAATAAGAACAAGATGTCCTGTTTGCAAGGCAAAAGGGATTGATATTATTCTTGAAATTACCAAGATTCCTGTTCTTTGTAACCTCCTCTGGCCATCCCAAAAAAAAGCTTTACTGGCTACAACTGGAAATATTGAACTTGGATTCTGTAAGAATTGCGGCCATATTTTCAACGCAGCTTTCGAGTCTGAATTGGTGGAATACACACAAGCTTATGAAAATTCACTTTATTTCTCACCTCATTTCCAGGATTATACAAAATCATTGGCAACATATTTAATTAATCGCTACTCTCTTTATGAAAAAAATATCATTGAGATCGGGTGCGGTAAAGGCAATTTTTTGAAGCTTATGTGTGAACTCGGAAACAACCGCGGGATTGGATTTGACCCAACTTACAGTCCTCAACAAAGCGAAAATAATAACTCAACAGAAAAAATTACTTTTATACATGATTTTTATTCTGAACATTATTCCTCGTATAAAGCTGATTTCATTTGTGCCAGACATGTACTGGAGCATATTCAAAATCCCTGTGATTTTTTGAGCACTATACGCCGTTCTATAGGAAAGAGACTTAAAACAGCAGTGTTTTTTGAAGTACCAAATGCACTGTTCACATTGCGAAATCTTGGGATCTGGGATATCATTTATGAGCACTGTTCATATTTCAGTGCCTATACGCTATCCTATTTATTTCATTCCTGTGATTTTAAGGTTTGTGATTTAAGAGAAACATACAATAGTCAGTATCTTACCATAGAGGCCTTACCAGTTAAAGATTATGAGATTTCAAAATATCCTTACTATACTGATACCGATCTTGAAAGTTTAGCTTCAGAGATAAAATTATTTGCGGGAAAATATAGACAAAAGATAGAGTATTGGCGCTGTAATCTGAAAAAAATGAAACAAAGAGGAAAAAAAGTTGTAGTATGGGGGGGAGGATCCAAAGGAGTGACGTTTTTAAATATTATTGGAATTCAAGGCCTTATTGATTATGTAATAGATATTAATCCACGAAAGCAAGGAAGATATATTGCAGGAGCAGGACAGCAAGTTGTGACCCCAGAGTTTCTGCAAATTTACAAACCAGATGTAATAATAATTATGAACCCGATATATAAGGATGAAATTCAACAGATTTTACAAAAGCTTAGCTTAAATCCAGATATATTGCGTGCTTAATTGTTATAAACAATTTTATTTTAATAAAAAGATTTTCTTATGGTATGCTCATTTATCCTAATAAAGGTTATAACAAGAAATTTGAAATAAAATAATCAAAATAGAAATAAAGATGGCCAAAAAATTATCGAGACGAAAATTTCTTGAGATTACAAGCAAGGACTTTTTCGCTGGGATTGTAGGAATGAGTTTAACTCGATCTACACGAAACATGCTCCTGCCTTCTACAGATTGCGACCTTGTGGTAGCAAAAGGTGGAAGTTTTTCTGAACCATTTATAGCCGCTTATTACCGTCTTAAAGTGGCTTTAGATGCTATTGGAGGCATTGGGTATTTCGTGAGTGGAAAGAAAGCTCTTATTAAAGTCAACGCTATAGACTCCAGATATCACTTAGGTAATACTTCTAGTGAAGTTGTTGGGGCTGTAGTTAAATTGTGTATAGAAGCTGGAGCCAAATCTGTTACAGTTTTGAGCCACGATAAAGGATGGGAAATGCCCATTAACAAACATCCTTCTCTAAAAGAAGCTATTATCAGCCAAGGTGGAAAGCTTCTCAAACTAACAAATAATAAGAGCTATTATGTTAAGCAACCTCTAAATAAAGGAAAATGGCGCAACCTATATGTCGCCAAAATTCTTTATAATCCTGATACAGTGTTAATTAACGTCCCCCGGGCTAAAACACATCCATGGACCTGCTACACTATGTGTATTAAAAATCTAATGGGGCTAGTACGGGACATGAGTCATTTTCATAGCACGGGTGGTGCTAATTGGACTGAATTTCCTGTCAGGCTGTCTACAGCCTATAATTATATTTTCAGGAAAAGAATAGCCCTCAATATTCTGGATGCAACATATCTTGTATATGGATGGCATAGCCCTTCTCCTGAAAAGATGGGAACTTTCAAAGAAAATGCTATATTTGTTGGCCGAGATGCTCTTGCTGTGGATTCATATGCAATCGAGATGTTCCATCGGCGAGATCCAGAGAAGTTCATGACCTCCCTTGAAGATTGGAATAAAATAGGAAATTTTTACGCTAAATATAATTATTCGCAAGGAAACTATATTAAAGAGTGTTATGCTCTTAATGCAGGAGAAGCTGATCTGACAAAACTAAAGATTAAAATGATTGATCTAGATAGTTAAACAACAATATTGAATCTCTTTTTTTTGCTAGAAGATTAACTTGACTTAAAACTTTGTATAAGCAGGTGATCAAATTGCCTCCGCTTTTCAGAAGATCTATAAACCAGCCCTTTGGGATGAACTTTGGAAGAAATATCTTAAAATGCATAAGCAGTTAATGTTTTCTAAATTGATAGTTTCCTATGCATGAATTTGATCTTTCCCGTCAATTTGGGACAAAGCCTAATAGTAAGATTGGTTGGTTTTAAAGGCAAAATAATCTGGGATGCTACAAAACCTGACGGTCAGCCAAGAAGATGCTTGGACACAACAAAAGCAGAAAAAGAGTTCGGTTTTAAAGCAAAGACAACATTTGAAGAAGGGCTTAAAAAGACGATTGAGTGGTATAGGGAGCGACACAAAAGAAATAAATGAGATTTGAAACACTGGCAAGGGCAAAGATATTCAAATTAAAGAACTTGCCAATTTAATAAAACAAATCGTGGGATTTAAGGCTGAAATAAAATGGGACAACTCAAAACCCGACGGCACACCAAAGGAACTTTTGGATGTTGGAAGAATGGATAAATTGGGGTGGAAAGCAAAAGTAGAATTGAGAGAAGGACTTGAGAACGTCTATAGAGAATATTCGAAAACAGCTGATGGATAATCAGATAAAAAATGAGTCTAGAGAGATACATAATAGAAAAGATTTGAGGTTAAGAATGGCAGAGGATTTTTGAAAAATGCGTATAGGATATTGTACTTGGACAAATCCATATGATAAAAAATCATGGTCGGGTTTGCATTATTATATAATGAAAGCATTGGAAAAGTGTGGAGAGGTAATACCCTTGGGTCCTCTCGATAATCGGTTTGTTATATGGGGAAAAATTATCAATAAATTAAGTAAGAAAATAAGCGGTAGGCAATTTGCATATATGCATTCACCTTTTATTGCTTATGATTTCGCTCGAAGATTAAAGAAAAAAATTGCAAAACATAGAATTGATCTTTTATTCTTTTCAGGGGGAAGTTTTATTTTAGCTTATCTCGATGTAAACAATCCAATTTTATACCTAACAGACGCAACTTTCAAATCAATGATAGATTACTATCCTTCTTTTTCTAATTTACTGAAAATATCAATAAAATATGGTATGCAGATTGAAACAATGGCTATTAAAAAATCTAACAAAGTAATTTGTTCTTCAAAATGGACTGCCGAATCTGTAATAAAAGATTATGGCTGTAGTAAAGATAAAGTATACACTATTCCTTTTGGCGCTAATATGGACATGGTCCCTTCTAAAAATGAGATTGTCTCAGGTAGAAAAAATCGCCGTGCTGTTTGTAAACTTCTTTTTGTAGGAGTTGATTGGATTCGTAAAGGAGGAAAAATTGCATTTGAAACGATGGTTGAACTGAATAGGAGAGGTATAAATACAGAGCTTGTTGTTTGCGGGGTAAATCCACCCAAAGATATTCAACATGAGAAAATGAGAGTGGTTGGTTTTTTGGACAAAAATTATGTTAATCAAAATGCAAAGTTGCAGCAGCTTTATTTGGAGTCTTCTATTTTTATTTTGCCAACACGCAATGAATGTGTTGGCATTGTATATTGTGAATCTGCTGCTTATGGATTGCCGGTTATTTCTACATACACAGGCGGTGTTCCTTCATATGTAAAAGATGGAGCAAATGGTTATTTGCTTGCTTTGAATGCAGATTATCACAATTACGCTGATACAATTCAAAAAATCTGGAGTGACAAAGAGGAATATTATACTTTATGTAAAAACTCTAGAGATAAATATGAAAACGAGTTGAATTGGGATAAATGGAGTAATAAAGTGAAAGAAATAATACATAGTTTTTAAAGGGCAAAATTATTAAAGGTAGTTCTTTGGGAAGTTCAATTTGTTAAAAAGGTAATTATAAAATATTGGAGTTTGTCCCAAAGTGACGGGAAAAAGTTGACATGAATACAAAAGAAGGGCTACAACCTTTAAATGAACCAATTTCAAAAAAGGAGGTAGTAACCCTATGGACAAACTCGAAATCAAGATCATCCTTTCCTATAAAGTACCAGAAAACGGTCTTACAATCAACGGAATATTGCGAGGCCTTCAGGAAGATCAAAACAAACTGATGCGTAATATGGTTAAGGCGATCCTTTCTGCATTGGAAAAGGAAACGATAGATGGGCATATATCCAGCCATATGAGCCTCTCCCCATTGTTTTATATGTTAACTCATGGAGATAATTAGGTATCAGAGTAAGAAGAAAGTTGATGTTTTGTAGAAAAGCCATACAATTTTCTTGGGTGGTTTGGAGTGTATCTACCAACATTGTATGAGAAGTCAAATATGACTGTCTCTTTGTCCAGAATGTTTGCCCAAACTACACGGGGGAAGCGCCTATTAAGGAAATTGATGGTCCCGGGAATTGGGAGCCTCTCATGAACAGTAAGAATGGCATCTCGTGTAGCATCGCTCCAAAATCTAGTTACAATAAAAAGGAGGTATGTAATGGCAGTAGTAAACATTGGGGTTGATCTGGACAGTTAGCGGAGTGAAAAAAAATTTAATTAACACCGATTTTCGCGGAATTTTAACCGTCATAGGAATATAAGATTTTCACCCAAGATTCACCCAAACTTAAGTGTATATTTTATGCCATCAAGCCATGAAAGCGATTGAGGTAAACGCTGCCATGGAACAGCCCTCAAAATAGGATTATGAGCTCTGCGGGGGTAGGTGATTATAACTCCTCCCTCTTTGACACTCAAGTTTGCCTTGCCTTGAACAAAATGTCTGTAGATTTTAGGCGCATCGCATTGTTCAAAGCCACGAAGTTTCTGGGCAAGCATACTGTAGAGAGTATCGGCCACCATGGTCATAACCACATCGAAGTGCACTTTGATAAGGATCGGTGAAGAAAGCGCATTGAGATAGAAAAAGTTAACCGCCTCAGAGATAACATTCTCCACACGCCACCGGCGGGAGTAATTTCCCACAAGAAGTTCTACAGGAACATCAAAGTCATTGGAGATAAGAAACGACGGTTTTTCATGACCCGCACCACGGACAATAACCTGGCGGACTTGTCCCTCATAGTCTCTGAGGGATATTATGGATTGCGAGACCTGAGGGTTGGGATATTTTCTTTTTCCATGGGGAATAGTGATCTTCTCCCATCCTTGGATTTTATCCACCTTGTTTAAAAGATTCTTTCCTCTTCGTCGAAGTGTTATGAATTTTATTCCTTGTGTATTCAGCTGTGAAAGTTTTGAGTAAGAGGTAAACTTGGAGTCGAAAACAAAGGTAGGCTTTATACCGCATTTTACATAAATCCAAGAAATAAAATATTAGTTATAATTTGGATTTTTACATTATTGGAAGAATATAAATGATGCAAAAACGACAAATTCTTATAAATGCAATTATGTCTGTTATGCAAATTATAATAATTAGTGCTGTATTATTTATCCTTTACAAATTTTTACTCCACACCATAGGTATTGAAGAATTAGGAATCTGGTCGCTGATTCTGGCATCTACATCAGTAACTCAAATTGCAAGTTTTGGGCTTTCTGCGAGTGTTGTTAAATTTGTAGCTAAATATATTGCTCGGGGAGAAGAAGAAAATGTTTCTGGAGTAATTCAAACCGCGTCTCTTTCTGTGGCTGCATTTGTGGGCTTAATATTACTAATTGGCTATCCTATTGCTAAGTGGGTGCTTGGTTTAGTTATCCCGAACGAATTTCTTCCACTTGCATTATCTATTTTACCTTATTCCTTTTTTGCATTATGGATAATGATAGTTACTAGTATATTTCAAGGAGGTCTTGATGGATACCAGCGCATTGATATTAGAAGCCTTCTTTTAGTAGGAAGTGCAATTATTAATTTACTTTTATGTTTTATACTTGCCCCCTTATATGGATTAATTGGAGTGGCTTATGCCCGAGTTATCCAGAATATTATAATATTGATAAGTAGCTGGTTTTTGCTTAAAAGATACGTTCATTCCCTCCCCTTTTTTCCTTACAAATGGAAGAGAAGTTTATTTAAGGAAATAATTGGATATGGTATAAATTTCCAGGTGATAAATGTTTTAGCTATGTTTTACGATCCAGTAACAAAGGTTCTTCTTAGCAAATTTGGGGGACTATCCATGGTTGGATTTTATGAAATGGCGAGTAGAATGATTAAACAATTTCGTGAGCTTATCATCTCTGCTAATCAAGTGCTTGTCCCAGCTATTGCAGACTTAAAGGAGAAAACTCCTAATAAGATACAATCAATTTATTTGACTTCCTATCAATTAATTTTTTATCTTTCAATACCTTTATATTCCCTTATTATTGCTTTTACGCCAATTATATCTAAATTGTGGATTGGATATTATGAGAGTATTTTTGTGGTTTTTGCAATATTGCTTGCTATCGGTTGGTTATTGAATACGTTAAATGCCCCAGCTTATTTTGTGTATTTAGGCATTGGAAAACTTCGTTGGAATATGTTAAGCAACTTTGCGACGGCATTGCTAAATACTGGCTTAGGAATTTTGCTAGGAATATTCTTTGACGGCATCGGAGTAGTTGTTGCATGGGTAGTATCTTTGGCATTGGGTAGTAGCATAGTTTATTTATCTTATCATATAAAATGTAAAATTCCTTTATTAGAATTGCTACCAAAAACAAGCAGATTGATTATGACAACTTGCTTAACTGGCGTAATATTTTTTATTATATTACAAAATAAACTTGATCATAGCCTTAATATTATTAAATCAAATATTATAATTATCCTCTCATTTTCAATAGTTGTCTTTATCCTTCTTTGGCTTCATCCTATGAGAAAACGCTTGATTAGATGGCTTGAAAATGAATTATTAAATGGAAAAATAGGGATATAATAAATAGATAAAAACTAGGTGGACCCCATTGCTTGGACAGAATTTAGATATCAAAGTTCTATTCAAAACTTAACTCTAGCTAAGAAAATACTTTGTATAAAATTTTTTATATAAAACTGTTAAACCAAATTTGAAATTTCACATTCCACATTTAAAATTTTAAGTATAAAGCGAAAATTGTCTGCTTTAATAGGATATTTCACCAAGATAACATTATAATTGTTATGCAGCTATGAGTAAGTTGAAAAATAATTTCTTAATGTTCTCTATAGCTATTATATTTGCTCTTTTTTTCGGTAGTTTAATATTGAAGAGCCATTTGTATTTTTTAGTGGGAATTTCAATATTTATTTTAGCCGCTATTGCCTTAAAATCACCATTGTTGTTTTTAATACTAATGGTAATAATTTATGAAAAAGGATTTCAGACAATTGATTTTGGAATTCCACATTGGATGTATGTAGAAAATATAGCAGTTATCTTTTTGGTTATTGGATTGATAATCCAGTTTATCAAAGGTAAATTTGGTGATTATTTCATTAAGGAAGATATTTATTTCAGATATGTCTTATTAATTTTCTTGATAGTATTTTCCTCTATATTTATAGGGAGCTGGTGGATATTGAATCAGCCGATTGAAACTTTAATATTTCGTACACGTGAATTTTTCTTGTACCTCATTTTTTTATACTTAACAATGGCTAATTTTAATTGCGGACAAATAAAGCGATTTATAAAGTTCGGAGCATACTCTGCACTTATAATATCTATTCTAGTGATTATAGATGCAAAGTTATTAGGAGGTGGTAAGATATTTCATCTGGCTATGTCGAATGGAGTGTCAGGAGTTAGAACAGGTACAGTTCGGATTTTTACCTATCCATTTATTACTATCTGGGCCTATTTTTATCTGTTGTCGGTAATCAGATTTGAAAAAGAAATAATAAGAAAAGTGCTATATATCATCTTTATCTTAATTATAAGCTACCAAATCATTTTTTGTAACATGACAAGACAAATAATTGTAATGTTATTTTTGACTACGATTTTATATTTTTTTAATATAAAATTTTTCTCAAAAATTATAATAACAAGTACTATTGGAGTAATTATAATTTTAGCTGGAATAATATATGCAAATAATAGTAATTTATTAAAAAATTCTTTCTTTTATAAAATAACTCAAGTAACACAATATGAAGCAACACAAACGATGGAAGGAAATATCGCCATAAGGCTCAATGCAATTAAATACTTTTATCCTTATTTCAAAAAGACTGGATTTTTAGGAATAGGGACGATGTCATTTTCATATGAGAATAGTCCGACGCGTATTGGAGTTAAAAAAGGATATGTTTTTGGTGATTTGGGGTTCTTTGCAATCTTATTTAAGTTTGGGGTATTTTCAGTAATATTTATAATATTTGTATTAAAAAGTATATTTAAAGATTTAAGATTTATTGAAGCGGAAGAAAGTTATTCAGAAATAAAAATTATTGCTGATAGCCTTATTTATTTGTTTATAAGCCAAATAATTTTATTGCCTTCGAGCACCATATTTTTTGGTGGACATTATATTTTGTACTACGGAATTATATTTTATTTCATTAGTAGAATAAAAAAAGATGTAGCGAGAAAAGCATCAAATGTTATAAATACATAAACTTCTTACCAGTGCAGAAGAGTTATTAGTAGTAATTTTTTGGTAACGTTCAAAAGGTTTGGCATTAGATTTTATTTGACTAAATCACGATCTCTTTCTAAGGTTAAGTTTGAGAAAAAAAGACCAAAGAGGGGAGATCGTGATGAAACAAGAAATTTTTTATAGTCTTGAAGAATATATACAAGGTTGGAAAGGGTAAACTGAAATACATACCCAATGGTAAACAGAAGTGCACTATTAAAGGTAAACAGAAATACACTATTCAGAGTGAACAGAATTCCTTTTTTTGGGAAACTCCTGTAGGGTTTTAAAAAACCTTACAGGAGAGGAAATGAAAAAACGAAAAATGTACAAACAGATTAAAACATTTAAGCGGCAGGGGTATTCCAGCAATAAAATAGCTGAGGAGTTGGAAATAAACCGAAGGACCGCGGCCAAGTATTACAAAATGGAAGAAGCTGACTTCAGAGAGTACCGGGCAGATCATCTGTTTCGTGATAGAGCTTTCACAGAATATGGACAGGACATTCTGGAGGTTTATGAGAAGAATGATTATCGGAAGTTAAATATGTCATCTGTATATGATTATCTGGAAGAAAGATACGGCGATCTGCCTGGGAATGAGAAAACGCTGCGCAACTTTATAAGCTATCTTATAGAGACAGACAAGCTGACGTTGAATAAGAATATACGGACCTATAGGAAGGTACCGGAACTTCCTTTTGGAAAACAGATGCAGCTTGATTTTGGACAATACACGTGTAGAAGCGGTCTTAAGATTTTTATTTTCGCTGCTGTCCTTTCAGCCAGCCGGTATAAGTATGTCATTTTCCAGGGCCATCCGTTTAAGACAAAGGAAGTCATTGATCATCTACTTAATTGCTTTGATTATTACGGGGGGAAACCTAAAGAGCTGGTGATCGATCAAGACAGTTTAATGGTAGCAAGTGAAAATGCCGGAGACATTATCTACACGGATGATTTTAAGTTTTTTATCGAAGAGCAGGATATCCGGATGTATGTCTGCCGGGCTTCAGATCCTGAAACGAAAGGTAAGATCGAGAATGTGATAAAGTATGTAAAATATAATTTTTTCAACACCAGGGATTTTCTTAATATTGAGGAAGTAAACGAAAGTGTCTTTAAATGGCTTAAAAGACGTGCTAACGGGAAAATATCTCAGACTACAAAGCACAGATACCGGCCATCCTGATCGAAAACGAAAGAGAGCACCTCAGGCCGGTGCGCAACTCCATATTCAGGAAAGAGTCGCTTATAGGCCGTGAGGAAAGGCAGGTAAACGTAAAAGACTGTATCTCTGTAAACGCCTGTGAGTATCAGCTGCCTTTAAAATACAGGAACAAAACGGTCGAGGTCTATATCACCCAGCATAAACTGTTTATTTTCGACCTCTACACTGCAGAAGAGATCGTTGAATATGACCTTTCGCTTATTCCCGGGAAAAAGATATGTAAGAGAGAATTTAAAAGGGAAAAAGGCAAAACAGCAAAAGAGCTTAAAGAACAAGTGGCAGGTATGTTCGAGGGGGGAAACTGGAAACAGTTTGCAGCCAAAAACTTTAAGGCTTTTCCCAGATATGTGAGGGACCAATGTCTGGAGGCGAAAAGATACTTTTTTGGTAAAGATATAGAGATTAGCATCCTGAATAAGGCTCTTAAATACTGTCTTGAAAACGAAACCCTGAGTTTTGCTAACCTGAAAGATACTTATATTTTTTTTGAGCACGAGCATGAAAGAGAAGATCTGGCAATCCTAACGCTAAGCACAGATTATCAAGGAGATCATGAGCCTTTAAAAGTTATGGCCAGGGACTTGTCGGTTTACAAAAAGATCATAAGCTCACAGGGGGCAACCAATGAAAGCCTATGAACAGACCCTGACCTTTTTAAATACCCTGAGTCTCAAAGGGGTCGTCAATAGCCTTGATGAGATGATAAATGATGCGGAGATCAGAAAAGACTCTTATATTACCTTCCTAAATAAAATATTTACTACTGAGATATCTTATCGAGTAAAACGCCGGATGGAAAGAAATATGACAGCGGCTCATTTTCCTGTAATAAAGCAAATAGATGATTTTGAGTTTGGCCTGGTAAAGGGCATGGGGAAATCTGAGGCTGTAAATCTACTTGACTGCCGCTGGATAGATAACCAGGAAAACCTGTTATTTTTTGGACCGCCTGGAGTGGGCAAAACTCACCTTGGGATTGCTTTTGGAGTAGCTGCGGTTGAGAAAGGATATAAGGTCTGTTTTGAAAGAGTAACCAACCTGATAAAACTTTTAAAAACAGCTGAAGTGCAGAAGAAATCGGAATACAGGATAAAACGTCTCATGAAGTCAGCTCTGATTATAATCGATGAGATAGGCTACACCCCGATCGAGAAACGGGAGGCTAACCTCTTTTTCAACCTGATCAGTGAAACCTATGAAAAAACATCCATAATCGTTACATCCAATAAAAGCTTTGATTCCTGGGCGGAAATGATGGGTGACTCTGTAATGACCACTGCAATGCTGGACAGGTTGTTACATCACGCCAGAGTTTTTACCCTGGATGGTGAGTCTTATAGAATAAAAAATCAAAACAAGGAGGCATGATCATTTCCAGCACACTGAAAATGTGTATTCCTGTTTACCGAAGCTTATGCACTTCTACTTACCGGGACTTATGCATTTATCCTTACCGCAAGTTGTGTAAAAGTCCTTGCTTTTTACAAAGGTATATATGCCCTATTATAGCTTAAATAGGTAAAGAATATACAAAAAAAATTAGATCATTATGAAGATATCTATAATAACACCATCATATAATCAGGCTCAGTTTATCAAAAGAACGCTAGATAGTGTCTTGATTTATCAAGATTATGACAATATAGAGCATATTGTTATTGATGGTTGTTCTTCTGATGGTACATTAAAAATTTTAAAAGAATATAAGAATAAATATTCTGATAAACTTTTCTATGTTTATGAAAAAGACTTAGGTCAGTCCAATGCAATAAATAAAGGATTTATAAAATCCAAAGGCGATATTATTGGTTGGATTAATTCTGATGATTATTACGAAGATAATATTTTCCAATTTGTAGTTGAGTTTTTTCAAAGTAATCCAGATGTTGACATGATATATGGGGGATGTAATAGGGTGGATAAAAAAGGTATTTTTATAGGCAAGTTTGAAGATGATTATTATTTTAAAAAATGCAGAATTAAAAATTATAAAGAATTTAATTATGATACACTTTTAAATATATATTCTGGGTTAATACCCCAACCAACTGTCTTTTATAGAAGAAAAGTATTTGAAGAAGTTGGTTATCTGGATGAAACTTATGATTTTACTATGGATTACGAGTATTGGTTACGCATTGGTAAAAAATGCAATATTTATAGAGTAGATAGAGTTCTTGCAAATTTTAGAAGTCATGACAAGACTAAAACAAGATTTGAAAATCGATTTGGTTTTTTTAAGGAAGCTTTAAAAACTCGAAGAAATCAAGGGGGAAAATTAGTAGCCCCATTTTATCTGCCAATTGGGCTTGTTATTATCAAAACAATTGTTAAAATGATAATGATTAGATTAAAAATCTTACAATAAACATGATATGAAAAAGAAAGTTATGTTTACCATTCCTTCTCTTGTAGAGGGAGGAACAGAAAAAGTATTGGTTGATCTAATTAACTATATAGATGCTAATAAGTATATAAAAATTTTAGTTTTATTCGAAAAAAAAGGTGTTAATCTTTCGGCTGTATCAGATGCCGTAGAGATATATGATTTAAAAAAGAAAAACAGATATAGTTTTTTTAAACTAGTTTTTAAATTAGCTAAATTATTTAATAACATAAAACAAGATACTGTTTTAAGTTTTATGTCTTATAGCAATCTTATATCAATATTGGCTAAATTGCTCTCGAGATTCAGACTAAATTTCATAATAAGTGTACATAGTTATCTAAGTTCAAAACTATTATATGTCCGTTTTCGAAGGATGAAAAAATTCTTATATAAAAGTTTTTTTAAATATTCTATATGATAGATAAATTTAATGATATCTTAGGCTTTCTATCCGTCAAATCATATGATTATAATCAGGGAAAAAGGTTGGAGAAAATTAACAAAAAAGCTTTCCGATTTAGTTGATAATTATTCAGAGCTGGAAGAATATTGCCATAAAAACAACATGACAACCTTTTTGGAAAATGAAGTATGAAAATATCAATTTTAACGCCCTCTTTTAACCAGGGCGAGTTCATCGAAAAAAATATAAAATCAGTTTTAAATCAAAACTGGAATGAGATAGAGCACATAATAATCGATGGGTGCTCCTCAGATAATACATTAGCTATACTAAAAAAATATTCTCACTTGAAATGGGTTTCAGAACAGGATGAAGGTCAAGCCGATGCGCTGAATAAAGGATTGGAAATAGCATCTGGCGATATCATAGGTTGGATTAATTCTGATGATTATTATAAAGAAGATATTTTTAATGATGTCGTAATTGCTTTTAAAGATGAAAATACAAATTGGGTTGTTGGTAATATAACTCTTGTATATCCATCATTAGGAATAGAATATGAAATTAGCAGCCCCGTGATAACCTATGAAAAATTATTAAAAAAGCCATCTATCGTTAAGCAACAGGCAACATTTTTTAGAAAAGAAGCCTTACTTGCAGCTGGAGGCTGGAACAAGAAATACTTTATGGCAATGGATTTTGACTTATTTATAAGGCTATCAAAAAAATATCCTCCAAAAATGATTGACAGGGAATGGGCTTACTTCACGATCCACGATAACCAAAAGAGTTCATCTAAAAATTTATTGACCGAGATATCAGATATTACTGATATTTTACAAAGAGAAAACTTATCATGGATAAAAATTCAGAAAACTGTATCAAAGTATTACTTTTATCTTTTTAAATCTTTTATCAAAAATATTTTTATACGATTTAATTTTATTAATAAGCGATATGTCAATATACCAATTTCTTTAGAAAAAAAATCAAACCGGATCAAATCATCTAAAAGCTAACCGTATATGTTTTATGTTGTCATTTAAAAATCTATCGGTAAAGGAGATGAAAGTCTATATATTTTATAACCTAGCCTTATTAGAAAGAAGGTAAGATTAGGAAGCTGGAGTGGAGAATGAATTGTTTGGAAACAGTATAAATATATATGATATGAAGTGGTTCGGTTATCAAGACCAAATCTGAGTCTTCTTTAAGGTGTATGTCCTTTAACATGCCACAGCCATTTGCATCTGACGATAAGTCTAAAGAGGCGTATCGTATTCCCCTAAGGATTGATGCAGTCTCTGGTGATTATATTTTCGAATAAATTCCCCGATGTTTGCTCTACATTCCGCTACCGTCTCATAGGATTTGGTATAAACCTTCTCATACTTCAGTGATCTCCAGAACCGTTCTATGAAGATATTGTCGATCACTCGGCCTTTGCCATGCCTGCTGATCTTGATCTTTTCTTCCTGGAGAATCGAGGTGAAATTCTTGCTTGTAAACTGTGAACCCTTGTCTGTATTGAAATACTCTGGATTTCCTCTCTCCAGTGCCTCTTTTAAGACTCCACAACAGATATCCGGCTCCAGGGTGTTGGAGATCCATCACAGCCACAAGGTAGACGAATCCATGCTTCAAACGGATGCAGGTGATATCAGTTGTCCACGCCATGTCAGGTTTATCAATGGATACATCCCGGAGAAGATAAGGATAGATCTGATGTTCCTTGTCTGGAAAGCTCAATCTCTTCCGGGGATAAATTGCCTCCACCCACAGTATCCGAATCAGAGTCCGGGCTTTGTAACGACCAACTTTGAACTTTCGCCGCTTCAACTCCCGGCTCCCGTATATGGGAAAGTCCAGGTAAATTTTATCCATTTCCTCAAGAATTCGCTGATTCTCCTCAGTCAGTCCGATCCGTTCATAATAGAGAGAGGACCGGTTGAAAGAGAGAATCTTGCACTGCCTCCGAACCCTCAATTGCTGGTTGTCCTTTTCCACAAACTCTCTCTTTACAGGCTCTGGATTTGCTTGTACTTTTTTTTTAGAAACTCAAGCTCGATGTTCTGCTTTCCGATCTTCTTGTACAGCTCTTCGTTCAAACTTTTCAGCTCTTCAATCTCAGGATCTTTCTTCTTAGAAAAAAGACCGGAGACATTCTCCAAAAGCTGTTTCTTCCATTTCGTTATCTGATTGGGATGAACCTCAAACTGACTCGCAATCTCCGAAATCGTCCTCTCTCCCTTGATCGCTTCCAATGCTACTCTCGCTTTGAAATTTGTAAGTCTTTCTTTTTTTCAATAGTGCCCTCCTTATTATATTGTAAGGAGATACACCTAAAATTGCGACCTTTTTTGGTCTGAATCGACAAGACCATTATAGTGAATACTGTGAATAATAAAATCAAAGTTGCAACTATCATCTGGAAAGATACCTATGGTGGTGCGGAACGTTCTTTAAGTGATTTGGCTTTTGCTCTAGATAGGTCAAAGATTGAAATGCATTTTTTTATTTTATCAGGTGATGAAGGTTATTTTACTAATCAGATTAAGAAACTTGGATTTAATGTTGTTTGTTTACACTGGAAAAATGGTTTTAGTTTTCTTGGTAGATATAAATTAGTAAAAGAGCTTAGACGTTTTAATCCTGATATTATTCATGACCATATAATTCCGCATTTGACTAGACCGTTTTTAAGATTATTTTTAATGTGCCCAATAATAAATACAGAGCATGGTGTAACCATTCGGAGATTACAGGGTGAAGGAGAGTGGTGGCGAAAGTTTTTAGAAAGATTTGATTTTTTATCTTGTGATCTTGTCATTGCCAATTCAAAGACAAGTGCTGATGCTTTATTTAAGCTGCATGATTTGAATAGATCCAAAGTTAAAGTTATATATCTTGGGATTAATACAAACTATTTTTGTCCAAAAAAAAATCTTCGAGAAAAAGGTAAGATCCTCAATATTGGGTATATTGGTCGAATTATAAATAATCATAAAGGAGTAGATTATCTTCCTTATGTAGCCAAACACTTTTTAGAAATTTCTAAAAGAACTTTCAAATTCTCTATAGCGGGAGATGGGCCAGACAGAGAACAAATGGAAAAAATATGTAAATACATAGGAGTAAGAAAATATTTTCATTTCCTTTCTTGGATTTCTGACGTTAGGTCTTTTTTAAGTGGATTGGATGTTCTTTTAATCCCATCTCGGTATGAATCTCTAGGGCTTACAGCACTCGAAGGTTTGGCCATGAATGTGCCAGTAATAGCTTTTTCTGTAGGCGGTCTTCGTGAAATTCTTATTAATTGTCCAAGTGCTTATTTGGTTCCACTTGGAGATTTAGATGGTATGGCTGAGGCTATTCTTGATGTAGTTAAAAAAAGTCAAACAGATAGAAATGAAAGTCGTAATTTTGTTCTAAACAGATTTTCTAATAAACGGATGAGTTCAGAATTAGAAGAAGTTTATATGGAATTATCAAAAAGAAAAGTTAATTATCGGTCTAACAAGATTTTCCAAGGAAATAAGCACAGTTAAGTTAAACAGTAAAAGGACAGATTTCGAGAATCCATGGGCTATCTTAATTACTGAAGTAGGATTCCTTACAACTTTAGTTTATTTTGTTGTGATATTAGTTATATTTCTTTCTAAATTAAATTACCTAAAATCTAGAAATCATAACAGATATATTTTTATATTTTTTTTGTCTTTGTTATTTGTGGATTTTTCTTTGATTCGTTTGTTGCAAGAAACAATCTTAATTTTCTGTTTTGGTTTAATGTTGCATTACTATATGTGCTTAGCCCAGAAAAAAGAATTGCCTATAAATAAACAGCGAAAAAATAATTTCAATATGATTTAGCAGATTTAATAGTTGCCGGTTGTATGTCATATGAAATCAGAGACTCTTTTTTAGGGCCTTTTATTGATTTCAACATATTATCTCTTGAAAAATTGGATTTTTTGAGTCCTTGCAAAATTGAATATAAGGTTGTCGTTTCTTTTGTTAGCAGTCAGTAGCAAGCAAAACATTTTATTTTTAATTGATTATTATTGATATTTTTTTATATGATAAAATTAGTAATTACATCAATGGAGAATCTAATTGAAGTGTTAGAATTATTCTCTGATTTCATTTGGCATATAGCCGTTACCCAATAAGAAAATAAAAAATAATTTGAGATGTTATCAACAAAGTTGCTTTTGAATATTTATAACAGGATTACTAGAAGGAAGATTTTACAAGAACTTTCAACTTTAAAGTCAACTATTCAATATGATAAAAAGAAAATTAGAGCTTATCTGGATAAAAAATTAACTAAAAATTTTATTTATATTTCTGAACATGTGCCTTTTTATAAAAAACTTTTTGATAAAAAATTACAGGGAGTAGCTAGATATTCTCCAATTGAAATATTAAAACAACTTCCAGTGTTAGAAAAGGATGATATAAGAAGAAATCTAGACAACTTATTATCGGATGAATATAAAAATACAAAAAGAATATGTTTTGATTCCACAGGAGGTTCTACGGGGCAGCCTTTAAAATTTGCTTATGATAGACAGTACAAGGATTTTCGTTGGGCAATGATTTATTATAATTTAGCGATGGTTGGTTATAAGCTTGGTGATTGTCATGGGTTTGTGTATGGCGGCAACTATGATGTGAAAAAGCAGTACTCACTTCGACAGAAGATGCAAGATTTTATGATGAATGCATTTCAAGTGAATGCATTTTTTTTAAATGATAAATCTCTTATGAAATTTGCCAAGAAATGCAGAAAAAGAAAACCTAAGTTCTTGATTGGGTACTCTACCGCATTATATCAACTTGCGCTTTTTGTGGAGCGTAAGGGTATTGATCTGAATTTTGATTTTATTGAATCAACATCAGAAGTTTTGACCAAAGAAATGCGAGATACTTTTCACCGTGTTTTTGGATGCGAAACTTTTGATAGGTATGGTTGTCGAGAAGTTGGCAATATAGCGCATGAATGTAAAGCTCATAATGGATTGCATGTCAATTGGCAATCAGTGTATGTGGAAATTGTTAATAAAGGGAAGTATCCATGGTTATCTGAAGATTATGGTGACATTGTAGTAACAAGTCTCCGTAATAAAGGGATGCCGTTTATACGATATGAGACAGGTGATATAGGTCGAATTGAAGATAACCCGTGCAGATGTGGTTTGTGTGGACCACGCTTATTTTTGGGTGGTGCAAGAGAGGGCGATTTATTATGCGCTGCTGATGGTAGTTATGTTTCATCACCAGCTTTGACCTTGATATATAAAGATCTTGCAGTTCAGGAAATACAGTTTGTTCAGAGGGGAAAGACAGATTTGTTGGTTAATGTTATTAGGGCTTCTGAATATACTGATAGCAGCGAAAAGATTTTATTAGAAAGATTAAGGAAAATATTTACTAAGAATATGGATATAGAATTTGCATATATTGAAAATGTTAAGAAAGAGAAATCTGGAAAATATAGATTCACGAAGAGATTATTTTAAGTGATATGAAAATTATCTTTGCATCAAAATTTTATTATAGTCGTGGAGGTTTTGGAAGCCTATTTTTCAAGACAAAAGAGCTGCTAGAGCAACATGGGCATTCTGTAATTCCTTTTTCAACAAATTATTTTGGAACACTGCTGTCCTAACGTTAGAATCTGAAATCCTTTTAATTTATTTATATTCATTCACTGCTGTCCTATTAAAAAATACAAAAGTCTTGTAAGTCATTGAAAATAATAATGAAACCAGGGAAAAAAGATTTTTCGATTTGAATTCACTTTCCAAGCTCGTGTATTACTTCTCTAACCATAAAGAGGTGATACATGAATACTGGCCAAACGATTTTCTCCCAAATTATGTCATTCATACCGAAATATGAATTTGATAAACGAGTCATCAAATACAAAGGCAATTATAGAATACGACAGTTTAGTTGTTGGGATCAATTCTTATCTATGAGTTTTGCGCAATTGACCTATAGGGAAAGTTTACGTGATATAGAAGTCTGTTTAAACGCTCAACCTAATAAATTATATCACATGGGAATCAAAGGAAATGTATCACGAACAAACCTTGCTAATGCTAATCGAAAAAGAGATTGGCGCATATATGCTGAGTTTGCCCAGGTATTGATTTCACATGCCCGTAAACTCTACCATGATGATCCTGCGTTTATTGTTGACCTTGATAATACCATTTATGCTTTGGATGCAACGACAATCGATTTATGTTTATCGCTTTTTCCTTGGGCGAAATTTCGAAAAAACAAAGGGGCGGTCAAACTTCATACCTTATTGGATATTCAGGGGTCAATACCGGTATTTATTGAGATTACAAGCGGGCTGGTGCACGATGTCAATATCCTTGATGTGCTTATTCCTGAGCCTGGATCTTTTTACGTTATGGATAGAGGATATCTTGACTTTGAAAGGCTTTATCGAATCAGGGAAAACTTGGGATATTTCATAATCCGCGCAAAAAAGAATATGAAGTTTTAACGGATAGAATCCAGAAAAGTCAACAAGTCAACTGGTCTCCGCTGCGACCAAGTCATTCGCCTTAGCGGTTTCAACACACGAAAGAGCTACCCCGACAAACTGCGAAGAGTCAAATATCATGATAACCAAACAGATAAAATATTAGTGTTTCTTACAAACAATTTTGACATTCCGGCGCTCACTGTAGCAGAATTATATCGGAACCGCTGGAGAGTGGGCGTGTCCAAAGAAGGGTGCATGATCCAGCCGGTGGAAATCCGGCCAAGGCTAAAAGACTCAAGGGCCTTGTAGCTTGAGAGGCGCCGTGGCGCGAGAGCAAGACGGCGAAGCCCTCCGACAACATTCTTTGAAAGGAGGATGCGCAACGCTCCAGGTTGTAACGTGCAGTGAACGTAGATGTAGCCTCGTTACACGGAAAATCCGGTGGCCGAGCCGGTCTATTTGCGTGCGAAGGCAGCAAGAGGTAGCGGTATGAGTCATAAACGTTATCTCTCACCGGCGGGGTATCAGCGACGACATGGAGCGAAGGGTCATGCGGTAACTGGAGAAGCCCTCGGTGCTCGTCGGAGAAATCCCGATGGGGAGGGGCCCTGCCTATAACCGTGAGTGGGAAGTGGCGGATCGGGTTGTATTACTGTTGATCCGTGTGCAGCAAAACACATGGGGAGGGAAGGGCCCGGACCGGTAGACATTCCGTTTGGCAAGGTGAGGCAAGGGTGAGATGATAAAGGCACCCATTGACTTGCAGGAGCTGCGCCGGCGGATATTCCGGAAGGCGAAGTCTGAGCGAGAGCATCGTTTTTGGGGAATCTTCGTGCATATCGCGAAGATCGAAGTCCTTGCTGAAGCATACCGACAGGCGAAGAGGAATGGTGGCGCACCAGGCGTTGATGGTCTAACTTCTAAAGACATCGAGGCATCAGGTAGCGAAGCCTTCCTTAACGCCATACGGGAAGAACTCCTGGCGAGGACTTACAAACCACAGGTGAACCGTCGGGTTGAGATACCCAAAGGGGACGGCAGAGTCCGGACTCTCCAGATTCCCTGCATCCGGGATCGTGTGGTCCAGGGAGCATTGAAGTGGATTCTGGAGGCCATATTTGAAGCGGACTTTTGTCCGAACTCTTACGGATTCCGGCCGAGACGGTCGCCCCACCGCGTGCTTGCGGAAGTTCGGCGAAGTCTGTATCGCAGGATGAGTACTGTGGTAGATGTGGATTTATAATGCTACTTTGACACGATCAGGCACTCTGTCCTGCTGGAGAAGATCGCACGACGGGTACAAGACCCTGATGTGCTCCGCCTTGTGAAATTGGTATTGAAGGCAGGGGGCAAGATAGGTGTTCCTCAAGGAGGGCCTTTCAGCCCACTGGCAGCCAATATCTATCTGAACGAGGTGGACTGGTACTTCGACGGGATTCGCCACAAGACAGCGGCTGGGAAATACGAGGCCGTAAACTATCATCGGTTTGCGGACGACATCGTCATCCTCGTGAGCGGACACTATACCAAACGGGGCTGGGCTGTAAATGGTAAGCTGAATTCCTAGTACTATGGAAAGCAGAAATCCCATGGTAATGGAAGACAGAATTCCTATGGTAATGGAAAGCAGAAATCCCATAGACGTGGAAGACAGAATTCCCTTTTCA